>OJWU01000088.1_pt1 | contig 51080 bp, 43 predicted proteins | sample 1600531 | NCBI WGS metagenome assembly OJWU01 (sample SAMN04436822, study PRJEB24849) | human gut metagenome | biome: human gut; feature: NICU; material: stool | host: Homo sapiens | place: USA: Saint Louis, MO | collected 2011-05-27 | reverse complement strand
ATCGGCGGCCTTCATCGCTAAATCACCGGCGATCATGGCGGTTTCTCCAGGGGTTAAGGTCATAATGCCGATAGCGCCGGATTCGGGAACGCCGATCTTTTTCGCCAGTTCTGCCCCAGGGTGCGCAATCAGATGCGCCAGCGTCACCTGCTTGCCGGGTACAAATTCCTGAATGATGCGTTCTTTATCCATGGCTCACCGCTCCGCTAAAACTTGCGCTTATCGTGACAAGTTTCCGCTGGAGTAAATAACAAAATTCGGCAAGTTGATTTGAAAGGTGAGATAGATCACTTATAAACAGAAATAAAAAAGCGCGGGAGAATTCCCGCGCCTGAAATAATTAAATGAAAATTACAGCGGCTGAGTTTGCGCTTCAACAACCGCCAGCGCGACCATATTCACGATACGCCGTACCGAAGCAATTGGCGTCAGGATATGCACCGGCTTTGCGACGCCCATCAGCACCGGTCCGACGGTGACGCCTTCAGAGCTGGAGACGCGAAGTAAGTTGTAACTAATACGCGCCGCTTCCATATTCGGCATCACCAGAATATTGGCCGAACCTTTCAGCGGGCTGTCCGGCATCCGCTCATTACGAATGCTTTCCACCAGCGCGGCATCGCCGTGCATTTCGCCATCGATCATCAACTCCGGCGCCTGCGCCTTCACCAGCTCCAGCGCCTGGCGCATTTTGCTGGCGGACGGGCAGTCCGAGGAACCAAAGTTCGAGTGCGACAGCAGCGCCACCCGCGGTTCAATCCCGAATCGACGAACGGTTTCTGCCGCCATCAGGGTGATCTCGGCAATTTGCTCCGGCGAGGGATCGTGGTTGACGTAGGTGTCGGCGATAAAGGTGTTGCCGCTCGGCAGCAGCAGCGCGTTCATCGCCCCGGCCGCATGAACCCCTTCACGGTAGCCAAACAGCGGCTGAATGACGCTGTAGTGCTCGTGATAGTCACCGATGGTGCCGCAGATCATCGCATCGGCTTCGCCGCGCTGCACCATGATCGCGCCAATGACCGTAGTGTTGCTGATCACCGCCCGCTGCGCCTGCTCCTGGGTGATCCCGCGCCGCTTCATCAGGGTGTAATATTCATTCCAGTACTCTTTGAAGCGCGGATCGGATTCGTTATTGACGATCTCAAAATCAACCCCGGCTTTGATCTGCAGTCCCAGCTTCTGGATGCGCATCTCAATGACGCCGGGACGACCGATCAGAATCGGTTTCGCCAGCCCAAGGGAGACCAGCTCCTGAGTCGCGTGCAGTACGCGGGTATCTTCGCCTTCCGCCAGTACCACCCGCTTCGGCTCTTTGCGCGCCTGCGAGAAAATCGGCTTCATAAACAGGTTCGTTTTGTAGACGAACTCGCTGAGCTTCTCGATGTACGCATCAAAATCGGCGATCGGGCGGGTCGCGACGCCGGAGTCCATCGCCGCTTTCGCTACTGCCGGAGCAATCTTGACGATCAGCCGCGGGTCGAACGGCTTCGGAATGATATATTCCGCGCCGAAGCTCAGATCCTGATCGCCGTAGGCGGAGGCCACCACTTCGCTCTGTTCAGCGTGCGCCAGCTCGGCAATCGCGTGCACCGCCGCCAGCTTCATCTCTTCGTTAATCGCCGTTGCGCCGACGTCCAGCGCGCCGCGGAAGATGAACGGGAAGCACAGCACGTTGTTTACCTGGTTCGGATAGTCGGAGCGGCCGGTACAAATAATGGCGTCGGAGCGCACCTCTTTCGCCAGCGGCGGCAGAATCTCCGGCTCCGGGTTAGCCAGCGCCAGAATCATCGGCGCGCGGGCCATTTTCTTCACCATCTCCTGAGTCAGCACTTTCGGGCCCGAGCAGCCGAGGAAAATGTCCGCCCCGTCAATCACGTCATCCAGCGTGCGTTTGCCGCTGTCTTCGACCGCATAGGCCGCTTTCGTCTCCGCCATATTCGGCTCGCGGCCCTTATAGATAACGCCTTTCGAGTCGCAGACCACGATGTTGTGTTTCTGCATCCCCAGCGCCACCAGCAGGTTCATACAGGCAATCGCCGCCGCGCCCGCGCCGGAGACCACCATCCGCACGTCGGAGATGTTTTTCTCCACCACCCGCAGACCGTTAAGAATCGCCGCGGTACTGATAATCGCCGTCCCGTGCTGATCGTCATGGAAAACCGGAATATTCATGCGCTCGCGCAGCTTTTGCTCGATGTAGAAGCACTCCGGCGCTTTAATATCTTCAAGGTTGATACCGCCGAAGGTCGGCTCCAGCGCCGCGACGACGTTGATAAATTTGTCCGGGTCCAGTTCATCGACTTCAATATCGAACACATCGATACCAGCGAATTTTTTAAACAGAACGCCTTTGCCTTCCATCACCGGCTTACCGGCCAGCGCGCCGATATTGCCCAGCCCCAGAACGGCCGTGCCGTTGGAGACCACCGCCACAAGGTTGCCGCGCGCGGTATATTTATAGGCTGCCAGCGGATCCTTCTCGATTTCCAGGCAGGGCGCGGCGACACCCGGCGAGTAGGCCAGGGCCAGATCGCGTTGGGTAGCCAGCGGTTTGGTCGGGGAGACCTGGATTTTTCCGGGGACCGGGAATTCGTGGAAATCAAGGGCGCTTTGTTTTAACTGCTCATCCATTTTATCGTTCCTTTCACGTATCGATCGTAGGGGGTGAAACGTTATCGCGTACCTGGTGTTCACCCTAAAGGGCCACCTAGTATCTCGCCTGACGGCTTCGTAAACTTTGAACACCGCCAAACTCTCGCCATAACAAAGTTATATTTGTTATCGATTTATATTGTTTATGTAACTTAGTTTCAGAAGCAATGATAGCCCCGTCTGCTATGCTTTTTAGTTATGCAACTCATCACCCTCTCTATCCTAAACCAATAAAAACTCATGTAACCTATTGTTTCAGGAGCACATTATGTCCCGTAGAGAACTAGCCAACGCCATCCGCGCCCTGAGTATGGATGCAGTCCAGAAAGCTAACTCCGGCCACCCCGGCGCGCCAATGGGTATGGCCGATATCGCCGAGGTGCTATGGAACGATTTCCTCAAGCACAATCCTGAAAACCCGCAATGGTACGATCGCGACCGCTTTATTCTCTCCAACGGCCACGCGTCGATGCTGCTCTACAGCCTGCTGCATCTGACGGGCTATGACCTGCCCATCGAAGAGATAAAAAACTTCCGTCAGCTGCATTCAAAAACCCCGGGCCACCCGGAGATTGGCTATACGCCGGGAGTGGAAACCACCACCGGTCCGCTGGGGCAAGGACTGGCGAATGCCGTGGGCCTGGCTATCGCCGAGCGCACGCTGGCGGCCCAGTTTAATCAGCCAGATCATGAGATCGTCGATCACTTCACCTACGTGTTTATGGGCGATGGCTGCCTGATGGAGGGGATTTCTCACGAAGTGTGCTCTCTGGCGGGGACGTTAGGACTGGGCAAGCTGATCGGCTTCTACGACCACAACGGCATTTCCATTGATGGCGAAACCAAAGGCTGGTTTACCGATGACACGGCAAAACGCTTTGAGGCCTATCACTGGCATGTGGTGCATGAAATTGACGGCCACGACCCCGAAGCCGTGAAGAAAGCGATTCTGGAAGCCCAGAGCGTGAAGGACAAACCCTCGCTGATTATCTGCCGTACGGTGATAGGCTTTGGTTCGCCGAATAAAGCAGGGAAAGAAGAGGCACACGGCGCGGCGCTGGGAGAACAGGAAGTGGCGCTGGCGCGCCAGCAGCTGGGCTGGCATCACCCGGCGTTTGAGATCCCGAAAGAGATCTACCGGGCCTGGGACGCGCGTGAAAAGGGACAAAAGGCGCAGAAAAGCTGGGAGGAGAAGTTTGCCGCCTATCAGCAGGCTCATCCGCAGCTGGCGGCGGAGTTTACGCGGCGCATGAGCGGCGGACTGCCTGAGTCGTGGGATGAAACGACGCGGAAGTATATTGCCAATTTGCAGGCTAACCCGGCGAAAATCGCCACCCGCAAGGCTTCGCAAAATGCCCTCGATGCCTACGGCCCGCATCTGCCGGAACTGCTGGGCGGCTCCGCTGACCTCGCGCCCAGCAACCTGACCATCTGGAAAGGATCGACTTCGCTGAAAGAGGATCCGGCGGGTAACTATATCCACTACGGCGTACGCGAGTTCGGGATGACGGCCATCGCCAACGGCATCGCGCATCACGGCGGGTTTGTCCCCTATACCGCCACCTTCCTGATGTTCGTTGAATATGCCCGCAACGCGGCGCGTATGGCGGCGCTGATGAAAGCGCGGCAAATCATGGTCTATACCCACGACTCCATCGGTCTCGGCGAAGATGGTCCGACGCACCAGGCGGTAGAACAGCTGGCCAGCCTGCGCCTGACGCCAAACTTCAGCACCTGGCGACCGTGCGATCAGGTGGAGGCCGCGGTGGCGTGGAAGCTGGCGGTCGAACGTCACAGCGGGCCGACGGCGCTGATCCTCTCAAGGCAAAATCTGGCGCAAATGGCGCGCACGCCGGAGCAGGTACAGAATATCACCCGCGGCGGCTACGTGCTGAAGGACGCTGGCGGCAAGCCGGACCTGATCCTGATAGCTACCGGTTCGGAAGTCGAGATCACCGTGCTGGCGGCGGAGAAGCTGCTGGCCAAAGGGGTGAACGTGCGCGTGGTTTCCCTGCCATCGACCGACGTGTTTGATGCCCAGGAGGAAGCCTACCGGGAATCGGTCCTGCCGTCGGACGTCAGCGCCCGCGTCGCGGTTGAGGCCGGCATCGCCGACTACTGGTATAAGTATGTGGGGCTAAAAGGCAAAATCGTCGGCATGACCGGCTACGGTGAATCGGCCCCCGCGGATAAGCTCTTCCCTTACTTCGGCTTTACCGTTGAGCATATCGTTACCGTAGGGGACGAGGTACTGAACGGGTAACCCAGAGCGTGGGCCAGGCGTCTGGCCCCTGCCAGTTATCGCACTGCGGCTGCCGCGCGTAGCGTACCAGGCTAAACCGCTGGCCGTCATAGCGCCAGCGCGTTTGTGTCCCGCAGTCGCCGGGCGCGCGCCCTTTATCCAGCGTCACCAGTTCCTGGCGTCGATCGTCGTAGCGGGCGTTTACCAGTTCGACATCGCGCGGCCCGTCGCCGGGGGGCTGGAAAGGCAGAGTGAGCCGTACCGGATGAGCAATATACGGCCGCTGGCGCGACACCAGCCAGGCCAGCCAAATGGTGTTGTAAGCGCCCGCTTCGCAGCTGGTCATCAGCAGCACCCTATCGTCGGTCAGCGCGGCAACCCGCACCTCGCGGCGAAACGGATCCAGCGAACAGGCGCTGCTGTTCATGCGCTCGTTGCCATAATCCATGAGATCGTTAAGTTCATCGCGGCTGAGGGGGGACTCCGCCACGTCGATTCTCGCCACCGAGCGCAGCGCCGGGGCGGGCGGAACGCTGAGCGGCGGCTCTTCCCCCTTCCCTACCCACGCGGTTTCGCTCCCCACGCGCTTCTGCCGGCTATCGATAAACAGCAGGGCAGCTTTCAGCCCCTGTAAAGAGATGGCCTGCAGGCCATTTTCGAGGGTTATCGCCTTTGCTGCCTGCACCTGCTGCAGAAAGGCATCAATGGTGACGCTATCGTCGGTTTCAAGCAGTTTGTCGGCGATCTGCCAATGTTTATCGCCCAGAGACAGGGGTTTACCATCGAGGCGAAGGCGCGGCGCAATCGGCGCCAGCGCCGCGACCGGATTGCCCACGCCGCCGAGTTCAATGCGCAGGCTGGCGCTGGTAGCCGCCCCGGCGCTGCGGGTGAGGGTCATGACCAGGCCGTGATGCAGCCCGACGTTGCGGGCCACGCAGAAGTTCTGATTGTTGCAGGTTACCTGCCAGTCATTGAAGAGCTGTTGTGCCGGCGCCGCCCGCACCAGCGACGTCGGCAGTAAACCGAAAAGCAGAAACAAAATAACCCGATGCAACATGAGCGGCACAACCCCGGAGAAAACGCCATACACAGCGGCTATGTTCACCAGCGGCGAGGTTTTACTCAATCGGATTTATCAGAGATCCCCGTTCATCAGCCCGGAGGTTTGCAAATATTGCAGCAGGATCACCGCTTTGCCATCGCGGATCTCCCCGTTCGCCATCATCTCCAGCGCGCGATGATAAGGGAGCTCCAGCACCTCAATATCTTCATCATCAACGCCGCCGCCATCGTTGGCCCGCTGAGTATCGTTATATTCGGCAATAAAGAAATAGATAAGCTCGGTGACGCCGCCGGGCGACATAAACAGTTCAAACAGTTTGCGCACTTCACCCACTTCGAAACCGGTCTCTTCAATGGCTTCTTTGCGCACGCACTCCTCCGGCTCATCGCTGTCCAACAGCCCGGCGCAGGTTTCAATCAGCATCCCGTCTTCGTTGCCGTTTATCCAGGTCGCGATGCGGAACTGGCGAACCAGCACGACGGTCTGCTTATGGCGGTTATACAGCAAGATGGTAGCGCCGTTGCCGCGATCGTAGACTTCGCGTCTATGGCGAACCACGCTGCCGTCGCTGCGCGTCAGTTCATAGGTCATGTTGCGCAAAAGGAACCAGTTTTCGGAGAGGATTTTATCTTTGATAATGTTGATATTGAGTGACATACGAGCCCCACAGCGTGAAATGACGATTCCATACTACGCTGTGAAGCCCGCTTTGTCGTCAGTGAAGCGGGATCGATTTAACCTCGAGGAAGTCCATTATCCCCTGCGCCGCGTGGCGGCCTTCCGCCATGGCGGTCACCACCAGATCGGCGCCACGCACCGCATCGCCGCCGGCAAACACTTTGCGATGGGTGGTCTGGTAGCGGTAGCGGCTTTCCACATTGGCCTTGATTCGACCCCGGCTATCGAGCTTAACGCCCACCGATTCCAGCCACGGCATACCGTGCGGATGGAAACCAAAAGCCATGATCACCGCGTCGGCGGGCATGACAAACTCGCTTCCGGGGATTGGCGACGGGCTGCGGCGCCCCTGAGCGTCCGGCGCGCCCAGCCGGGTACGCAGAAAGCGTACGCCGTTGACGTGTCCCTTTTCGTTCAGCTCCAGGGTGACCGGCTGGACGTTAAATTCAAACTGCGCCCCCTCTTCGCGCGCGTTTTTCACCTCTTTCTTCGAACCAGGCATATTGGCTTCATCGCGACGATAGGCGCAGGTAACCTGCTTCGCGCCGTGGCGCAGCGCGGTACGCACGCAGTCCATCGCCGTATCGCCGCCGCCGAGCACCACGACGTTCAGCCCTTCGGTGTTGACGTAAGGCTCTTCAGGCAGCTCAAGCAGCCCCATCACCTGTTTGGTGTTGGCAATCAGGAACGGCAGCGCGTCATATACGCCGGGCGCGTCTTCATTCGGCAGATCCGCTTTCATCGAGCGATAGGTTCCGGCGCCAATAAATACCGCGTCATAGTCATCAAGCAGCGTCGTCAGCGGGATATCTTTGCCTATCTCGCAGTTCAGCTCAAAGCGCACGCCCATCTGGGTAAAGATTTCCCGCCGCCGGGCAAGCAGAGATTTATCCAGCTTAAAGGCCGGAATACCAAAGGTCAGCAGACCGCCAATTTCCGGGTGACGGTCAAAGACCACCGGACTCACGCCGTTACGCACCAGACGGTCGGCGCAGGCGAGCCCGGCAGGACCCGCGCCGATAATCGCCACCCGCTTGCCGCTTTCAACGACCTGAGAAAGATCCGGTCGCCAGCCGTTGGCCAGCGCCTGGTCGGAGATATAGCGTTCAATGTTGCCGATAGTCACCGAACCGTGCTCATCGCGCAGCGTGCAGGCCCCTTCGCACAGGCGATCCTGCGGGCAGACGCGGCCGGTAATTTCCGGCAGGCAGTTGGTCTGGTGAGAAAGCTCCACGGCGGCGGAAATATCCCCCTCTTTCACGCGTTCAATCCACTGCGGAATATGGTTATGCAGCGGACAGGTCCATTCACAAATGCTGTGCTCGCCGCACGTCAGGCAGCGCGCCGCCGCGCGGGGGGCCGGCCCGGCGCGGAACGGCAGATAGATTTCGCTAAAATTGGCCTTACGCGCCTCGGCGGATAGCTTGTCGGGCTCGCCGCGCGGCGGCGTCGCGGCCATCTGCGCGACTTTGCCCGCGGAGCAAGGCGCCATCGCCGCGCCGGGGTGGCCAAGACGCGCCGCGCGCTGACGCCGCTGTTTCGCCAGATTCACCAGCGTGCTGTCCGTAGCCAGTACCAGCGCTTCGGCCGGGCAGTTTTGTACGCAGGCGGGCCCCTCTTCGCGACCGCTGCACAAATCGCATTTATGCGCCGTCGCTTTGACCCTCTCCTCCTGTACCGGCGTCAGGACGATTTGCATCACGCCAAACGGGCAGGCAACCATACAGGATTTACAGCCGATGCATTTCTCCTGATTAACCTGGACGCTGTCGTTAAGCTGGCTGATGGCGCCATTGGGACAACTGCGGGCGCACGGCGCCCCTTCACAATGGTGGCAGGTTACGGCGTTACGTTTTTGCTCGTTTTTGATAACCGTAATGCGCGGCAAAAAACGCTGCGGGGTCAAAACATGCTGCTCATCGTTGTGCGCCATGACGCAGGCAACTTCACAAGCCTTGCATCCGATGCACTTATGACTATCGCTTAAAATAAAGTGGTTCATGACATCCTTCAGTCTTCGTGGTGAATAACCCCTCAATTCGCATGCTTATCTATTACCCGACAAAACGGTGCCGGAACAATGTGCATTTGCACAGGTTGCCGATTTTTTGGTAATAACCCGAGGTGGATCAATTTTTTTGACTTAAATGAAATCACGTTTTATTTAGCTAAGTAATAATGCGCTACGTATGCGCCACCGCAGCGGCGCGCCGAAAGGAAGGAGCAGATAGAGGAAGAAAGAGAGTTCTTTACTCTGCCATAAAAGGCACACGATAAATTACACTATCTCCTTATTTTCTCCACGATTGCCTGAGGGCTTGCCGCTAGAGTGTCACAGGCTGTGCAATAACAAAAAAATGTGCAAAATGAGGTCCTAATTCTGATGGCGAATTTTTTTATCGATCGCCCCATTTTTGCGTGGGTACTGGCAATACTTTTATGCCTGACCGGTACGCTCGCAATTTTGTCGCTTCCCGTTGAGCAATATCCCGACCTTGCCCCGCCTAACGTACGGATCACAGCGAACTATCCGGGCGCTTCGGCACAGACGCTGGAAAATACGGTCACCCAGGTTATCGAGCAAAATATGACCGGCCTCGATAACCTGATGTATATGTCATCCCAGAGCAGCGGCACCGGCCAGGCCACCGTGACGCTGAGCTTTACCGCCGGGACCGATCCGGATGAAGCGGTCCAGCAGGTGCAGAACCAGCTACAGTCGGCGATGCGCAAACTGCCGCAGGCCGTCCAGAACCAGGGCGTAACGGTGCGTAAAACCGGGGATACTAATATCCTGACGATCGCCTTCGTCTCTACCGACGGCAGTATGGATAAACAGGATATCGCCGACTACGTCGCCAGTAATATTCAGGACCCGCTCAGCCGGGTCAACGGCGTCGGAGATATTGACGCCTATGGTTCGCAGTATTCGATGCGCATCTGGCTCGATCCGGCCAAACTCAACAGCTTTCAGATGACGGCGAAAGACGTCACTGATGCCATCTCTTCGCAGAACGCGCAGATCGCCGTCGGCCAGTTGGGCGGCACGCCGTCGGTGGATAAACAGGCGCTCAACGCGACGATTAATTCACAATCGCTGTTACAAACGCCGGAACAGTTCCGTGATATTACCCTGCGGGTTAATCAGGACGGTTCGGAAGTCACCCTTGGCGACGTCGCCACCGTCGAGATGGGGGCGGAAAAATACGATTACCTCAGCCGCTACAACCGCCAGGCGGCGTCCGGGCTGGGGGTTAAGCTGGCCTCTGGCGCAAACGAAATGGCGACCGCTGAACGCGTCATCAGCCGTCTGAACGAGCTGTCGCAATATTTCCCGCACGGCCTGGAATATAAAGTCGCTTACGAAACCACCTCATTCGTTAAGGCGTCGATTACCGACGTTGTGAAAACGCTGCTTGAAGCCATCGCGCTGGTCTTTCTCGTGATGTATCTGTTCCTGCAGAACTTCCGCGCCACGCTGATCCCGACCATCGCCGTTCCGGTGGTGCTGATGGGAACCTTTGCCGTCCTTTACGCCTGCGGCTACAGCATCAACACCTTAACCATGTTCGCGGTGGTGCTGGCGATAGGCCTGCTGGTGGACGATGCCATCGTGGTGGTAGAGAACGTCGAGCGTATCATGAGCGAGGAGGGCCTCTCGCCGCGTGAAGCGACGCGAAAATCAATGGGGCAGATTCAGGGCGCGCTGGTCGGTATCGCCATGGTGCTATCGGCGGTATTTGTGCCGATGGCCTTCTTCGGCGGCACCACCGGCGCGATCTACCGCCAGTTCTCGATTACCATCGTCTCGGCGATGGTGCTGTCGGTGCTGGTGGCGATGATCCTCACCCCGGCGCTGTGCGCCACATTGCTTAAACCCGTTCATAAAGGCGAAACCCACGGGCAGCGGGGCTTTTTTGGCTGGTTTAACCGCACGTTTAACCGTAACGCCAGCCGCTACGAAACCGCGGTCGGCAAAATTCTTCATCGTTCGCTGCGCTGGATAATGATCTACGTCCTGCTGCTGGGCGGGATGGTCTTTCTGTTCCTGCATCTGCCCACGTCATTCCTGCCGCTGGAAGACCGCGGCATGTTTACCACTTCGGTGCAGTTGCCGAGCGGCTCAACCCAGCAGCAAACCCTGAAGGTGGTGCAGCAGGCGGAAGACTACTTCCTGAACAATGAGAAGCAAAACGTCGAATCGGTGTTCGCAACCATCGGCTCCGGCCCCGGCGGCAACGGCCAGAACGTGGCGCGTATGTTCGTACGCCTGAAGGACTGGGACGAACGCGATCCCACAACCGGTTCATCTTTTGCCATCATCGAACGCGCAACCAAAGCGTTTAACAAAATTAAAGAAGCGCGCGTCTTTGCCAGCAGTCCGCCGGCCATCAGCGGTCTGGGCAGTTCCGCCGGTTTTGATATGGAGCTGGAGGATCACGCGGGCAACGGACACGAAGCGCTGATGGCCGCCCGCGATACCCTGCTGGAGCTGGCCGGAAAAAATAACCAGCTCACCCGCGTCCGCCACAACGGCCTCGACGATAGCCCGCAGCTTCAGGTGGACATCGATCAGCGTAAAGCGCAGGCGCTGGGCGTCTCTATCGACGATATCAACGACACCCTGCAGACCGCGTGGGGGTCAAGCTACGTCAACGACTTTATGGATCGCGGCCGCGTGAAGAAGGTCTACGTTCAGGCGGCCGCGCCGTATCGCATGCTGCCGGACGATATCAACCTGTGGTACGTGCGCAACAGCAGCGGTACGATGGTGCCCTTCTCCGCCTTCGCGACCTCGCGCTGGGAGACCGGCTCGCCGCGTCTGGAGCGCTACAACGGCTACTCGGCGGTAGAGATCGTCGGTGAAGCCGCGCCGGGCGTCAGTACCGGTACCGCCATGACGATTATGGAAGAGCTGGCCCAGCAGCTGCCGAACGGCTTTGGTCTCGAATGGACGGCGATGTCTTATCAGGAGCGGCTCTCCGGGGCGCAGGCGCCGGCGCTGTACGCCATTTCGCTGCTGGTGGTGTTCCTGTGCCTGGCGGCGCTGTATGAAAGCTGGTCGGTGCCGTTCTCGGTGATGCTGGTGGTGCCGCTGGGGGTTATCGGCGCGCTGCTGGCCACCTGGATGCGCGGCCTGGAAAACGATGTCTATTTCCAGGTGGGCCTGCTGACGGTTATCGGCCTGTCGGCGAAGAACGCCATTCTTATTGTCGAATTTGCCAATGAGCTGAATCAGAAAGGCGAAGATCTGCTTACCGCCACGCTCTCCGCCTGCCGCCAGCGTCTGCGGCCGATCCTGATGACCTCACTGGCGTTTATCTTCGGCGTACTGCCGATGGCCACCAGCACCGGGGCGGGCTCCGGCAGCCAGCATGCCGTCGGCACCGGGGTGATGGGCGGGATGATTTCCGCCACGGTGCTGGCTATCTTCTTCGTGCCGCTGTTCTTTGTGCTGGTACGTCGCCGCTTCCCGCTCAAGGAACGGCCGCAATAATCGGGACGCGCCCTGACGATATTTTCGCCAGGGCCAAATAACAGAAAAGGCGACCGGACAGGTCGCCTTTTTCATGTGGTCGCTTCAACTGCATTATTATTCTGCCTGTGAAATCGCCATGCTTTTATTGCGGAAAACTATTTACGAAGCATGCCTTCGATAAAGTCTTTCCAGTTCCCCAGTTCGTGTTCAATCATAATAGCCTCTCTTATTATTATGGGTGATTTTATGCAAATTCATTGATGGTTAAAAGCCTGTTTGCGCTATCGTACTGATAACTTTCATTACCCCCTGCGGAACGTTCTCTTTCATTCGTAAGTACTATGAGCCGATTTTGCGCATTTTAATGTGACCAACAGCAACATTTAGCAACATTTGTTCATCAGCCTGAATCACCGGAATCCGCCTCGAGGCCAGGAAACGCCGTCAGGGGGCGTTTAAAAAACAGCCAAAATGTAACGATGAATATATCCCGACGGGAAAAAACGATATTTATTAAAGCATTTCACGTATTATTTATTCAGGGCTTATATATTCGGAACATTCTTAGCCAATCGTTTAATTCAACGGAAAAGGTTTAATCATGCTTACCATGTACGGGATAAAAAACTGCGACACCATAAAAAAGGCTCGCCGCTGGCTGGAGACGCAGCAGATAGAATATCGCTTTCATGATTATCGTGTCGATGGTCTGGATCGCACTTTATTAGATAGCTTTATCGCTGAACTCGGCTGGGAAGCCCTGCTTAACACCCGGGGGACGACGTGGCGCAAGCTGGATGAAACGGTCCGCGCCGGTATCAATAACGCCGACGCTGCGGCAAAACTGATGCTGGAAATGCCGGCAATCATTAAACGCCCATTGCTCTGCGCGCCCGGTCAGCCTATGCTGCTGGGTTTCAGTGAATCAAGTTATCAGCAGTTTAACGAGGTGTAGTCTATGTCTTGCCCGGTCATTGAGCTGGCTCAGCAGCTTATTCGCCGCCCTTCCCTCAGCCCCGATGATGCGGGATGCCAGGCGTTAATGATTGAACGCCTGCGTGCGATTGGCTTTACCGTTGAACCGATGGATTTCGGGGATACCCAAAACTTCTGGGCCTGGCGCGGGCGCGGGGAAACGCTGGCGTTTGCCGGCCATACCGATGTCGTCCCGTCGGGGGACGCCGATCGCTGGATTAACCCCCCCTTTGAACCCACCATTCGCGACGGCATGCTGTTTGGCCGCGGCGCCGCGGATATGAAAGGCTCGCTCGCGGCAATGGTCGTCGCCGCCGAACGTTTTGTCGCTCAGTATCCGAATCATAAAGGTCGTCTGGCCTTCCTGATCACTTCTGATGAAGAAGCCAGCGCGAAAAACGGCACCGTTAAGGTTGTTGAAGCGCTGATGGCGCGCAACGAGCGCCTGGATTATTGCCTGGTCGGCGAACCGTCCAGCACTGAAGTCGTCGGCGATGTGGTGAAAAACGGCCGTCGCGGCTCGCTGACCTGCAACCTGACCATTCACGGCGTGCAGGGGCACGTGGCCTACCCACATCTCGCCGATAACCCGGTGCACCGCGCCGCGCCGATGCTGGCGGAGCTGGTGAATATCGAATGGGATAAGGGCAACGAGTTCTTTCCGCCGACCAGTATGCAAATCGCTAACGTGCAGTCCGGCACCGGCAGCAACAACGTGATTCCCGGCGATATGTTCGTCCAGTTCAACTTCCGCTTTAGCACCGAGCTGACCGACGAAATGATTAAAGCGCGCGTCGTGGCGCTGCTGGAGAAGTACGCGCTGCGCTACAGCGTCGACTGGTGGCTCTCAGGCCAGCCGTTCCTGACCAGCCGCGGTAAGCTGGTTGATGCGGTGGTTAACGCCATTGAGCACTATAATGAAATAAAACCGCAGCTGCTGACCAACGGCGGCACGTCCGACGGGCGCTTTATCGCGCGTATGGGCGCGCAGGTGGTTGAACTGGGGCCAGTGAACGCCACCATTCATAAAATAAACGAGTGTGTGAATGCCGCCGACCTCCAGCTGCTGGCGCGGATGTACCAACGCATCATGGAACAGCTGGTCGCCTGACGGCATCAATTGAGAAGAGGTAAGCGCATGGATTGGCTAACGAAATACTGGTGGGTTCTGGTGTTGGTATTTTTGGTGGGCGTGATGATCAACGTGATTAAAGATCTGACCCGCGTTGACCACAAAAAATTTCTCAACAATAAACCGGATCTGCCGCCGCATCGCGACTTCAACGACAAGTGGGACGACGATGACGACTGGCCGAAGAACGACCCGTCGAAGAAGAAGTAACATCTTACTGCGGATTGCCATAAAGCAATCGCCCGGCGAGTTCGACGCGGGTCAAGTAGCCCGGACTGATGCGCAGCATCGCCTCCGGGAAATTATCCCACTCTGCGCTCTTTTCCCGGGGGCGGCGCTTAACGCGCCTTGCCCGGGCTACGGGTTTACAGCTCGTCTGCAGGTCCGGTAGCCCGGACAGGCGCATCGCGCCGCCTCCGGGTTTATTATTCACAGCAGTTCAATAATATCGCTGTCTTTCGGCGTGCTCCCGCTGAGGGCTTCGTCGAAATAGTGCTTCGGTACGGTAAAGCGCAGATGATCGAGGGCAAACTGCATACTGCGATCGTCAATCGCGTGCCCCAGATCTTCAACAATATCCAGCGTCACGTCACCGCCAGCCTGCTGCAGCGCCTCCTGCCCCGCCACCGCCCACGCCAGATCGATCACCCGATCTTCACCGCCGTGGATCAGGTGAACAGTGGTCGCGGTCGTAGCGGTCTCCGGCAACGTCGCATAGCGGCCGTTAAAGGCGATCACCCGCGATGCCAGACCCGGCTCGGCTTTAATGCTCTCCAGCGACATAATCGCCCCCTGTGAGAAGCCGATCAGCGCCGTCGCCTGCGGGCTGACGCCGCTCTGCTGTTGCCAGTAGCGCACTGTTTCAATAAAGGTCGGCATGATGGCATCCACCCGCTGCTGGCGATTTTCTTCGCTAACGCCCTGCACGGAAAACCACTGGCGTCCCGGAGGCGGACCGCACGGCTCAGCGCCGCCGATACTGACAATCAGCGCATCGGGAAACAGCGGCGCAAACCAGCTACCGATTTGCCCCATGGCCACCGGGTTATCGCCGACGCCATGAAACAGCAGCAGCAGTTGCTGTGCAGGTGTCGCGGGGCTTTGAACAATAAAATGATCGTGTTTCATGGCTGTCTCCTTAATGTCTGCAAGGAAGTTTACGCCGCAGGCGAAATATGACCATGCCATTTAACTGAAGGAGTTAGTTAAAAAAATTGCAGCATTTGAACCTGCCGGCGCAGGTCGTTGGCGCGGTTTCCATCCAGGCTGAGCAGCGCCTGCGCCGCCTCTTCGCGCAGCCTGGCCAGCAGCGCTTTCCGTCCGGATAAGCCTAACGTCCGGCAAAGCGCGGCCTCATCCTGCTGCTGCAGGCGGGCCCGCAGCGCCGGAAGCGGCAGCTCCACCAGCATAAGCAGGCGATTGAGGCTACCCGCCGAGGTCAGCAGCGGACGATGGGCAAAAGCAAAACCCGCCACCTCCAGCCAGTCTTCTTCAGTAAGAATAGTCGCTTTCAGCGCCGTCAGCGGCACAGGTTCATCTCGCCACTCGCGCAGCCAGAATTCGTCGCGCTGCAGCCGTTGGGCTTCTTCGCGTGCCAGGCGATGGCCCGCTTCGCTGAGAGGATAGAGCGCCATCGCGGTGTAACAGCCGCTGCTGGCCTCCCGATGCGTGCCCAGCCGCACCAGCATAAAACCGCAGCGTTGCCAGAAGCGCCACAGCTCAGGCGTGTAGCCAAAACTCACCGAGAGATAATCCCGGTCCGCAGCCTGCGACGCCGCCCGGACCACCAGCCGCTGCCCCAGCCCTTCGCGCTGGCGAGCCGGATGCACGGCAATACGGCTGATGCGCAGCCCCGCCAACGTAGCCGCCAGTGGGCTACCGCCGTGCGCCGCCAGCGACTGCGCCACCAGATTGCCGCGCGGACGACGATAGCCGGCCCACACCGCCTGGCTAAGCGGCGGCTCAAGACCGCCCTCCTCCACCAGCCATAGCGATCCGGCGATGCGTTCCCCGCCGCGGGCGCAGGCAAAATGCTGTCCCGGCGCATCCATCATGCGCCGGAGGTCCAGCGGCGACGTGCGATAGTGGGCCCCGGAGAGCAGCTGATACATCGCTTCCGGTAACGCAGGCTGTCGCCGCCAGCTCTCCTGGCTGACGCTTTCCAGCGCGATATCGCCGCCTGGCGCGTGCTGAAAGGTCTCGTCGTTGAACAGCAGCAGCCGCGCAATCGCCGCCTCCAGCGGGCAGCCGCTTGCCCAACGGATGGGCGTCGTCAGGCTAAACTGCCGTAAGTGCGCAAAACTGGCGCAAAACTTAAGCAAAAAGCCGCGTCCCGTCCCCTCGTACCCCTGAACGGTAGTGGTCAACAGCGTCCTCGGGAAGCGGGAGACCAGCTGGCGCAGCAGCGGCCCGGGGATGGCCGCGGCCTCATCGACAATCAGCCATCCGGCGGTGCTGCCGGAAGCCAGCAATGCGTCGGGGGCCATAAAGCGCAAGTTTTCGCCAGCGAAAGCCGCCATGACCTCCGTCGCTCCCCGCGCCGGCGCCGTGACGATGGCATCTCCCCCCAGATGGCGAATAAGCATTCCCGCGAGCGCGGACTTGCCTCGCCCGCGCTCGGCGGTTAGCGCCGCAATACCGGGAGGGAACCGGGCCAGTTCGGCAAGCACGGCAGCCTGCTCCGCCTGCGGATGTCCGTCGGCGGGATGCCATGGCGGGCGCACGGGTAACGCGGGCACCGCAAGTTCATTGCCCTGCCGCCAGAGAACGGACGCGTTATCCGCACTAATCTGTTGGCAAAAACGAAAAACAAAATTCGGCGTGGGGATGGGGTCGGGAGCGTCGCTCCAGCGCAGAGAATCCGCATCTGGACGGGCCGGCCATTGCGCAAAGTCGGGGGTGAGCAATACCAGCCAGCTTCCGGCGCGCAGCGTACCGGCTAATGCGGCAAAGGCCGCCACATCAAAACCCTCGCGGGCATCGAAAAAGGCGTGCTGGAATTCGCGGCCCAGCAGCGATTTCAGGGCAGCAGACGAGACGTACGGCTCGGGCATCGGACGCGGGCCGACCCACAGCCCGTCTCCGGCCAGCGCGGTACGTACTCTTTGCGCCTGACGCAGGGTCCAGGCATCGTCGCCGCTGAGGACCAGCAGACGACGAACGCCTTCGCGCGCCATCTGCGCCGTCAGGTGACGCAGTTCATCCATGACAGCAGAGCATTACAGCGCGTTGCCGAAGGTGTTGCACTGCGCCGGGTCGCCGCTATCGAAACCGCGTTTAAACCAGGTATAGCGCTGCTGCGACGTTCCGTGGGTAAAGCTGTCCGGCACGACGCGCCCCTGGCTCTGCTGCTGCAGGCGATCGTCGCCAATCGCCTCTGCGGCATTCAGCGCTTCCTGCAGATCGCCGGTCTCCATGTAGTCTTGCTTCTGCATGTTGTAGCCCCAGACGCCGGCAAAGCAGTCCGCCTGTAGCTCCATTTTTACCGACAGACGGTTCGCTTCCGCCTGCGAAGCGTTTTGCTGCAGCTGGCGCACTTTCGATTCAATACCCAACAGCTTTTGTACGTGATGGCCAACCTCGTGGGCGATAACGTAACCCTGCGCGAAATCGCCGCCGGCGCCAAGCTTGTTTCTCATCTCATCGTAGAATGACAGGTCGATATACACCGTGCTGTCCGCAGGGCAGTAAAAAGGCCCCATGACCGATTGACCGGTGCCGCAGGCGGTCCGCGTCGCGCCGCGGTACATCACCAGTTTGGGCTGCGGATACTGACGGCCCATATCTTTAAAAATAGCGCCCCAGGTATCTTCCGTGTCCGCCAGAATCACCTTCGTGAATTTCGCGGCCTCTTCATCCTGCGGGCTAATGGAGCGTTGGGTGGTTTGCTGTTGAGATACCGGCTCGCCGGTCAGCATGCCGGTTAAATCCACGCCGTAGTAGCCCGCCACCAGAACAATAATCAGCAGTACAATGCCGCCTTTACCGCTGGGGAGACGAAAACCGCCTCCGCCGCCCATCGGTGAACCAGATTGACCACGACGATCTTCCACATTGTCGCTCTCGCGACGTCCTTGCCAGCGCATAAGCACCTCAATTCATCATATTAACCAATGAATAAGATCGTAGGCGGTTCAGCGGAGGATTACCACAGGAAACAGCAAGAAGAGCGCCAGAAGAAGAAAACTTCTTCTGGCGTCGGGGGATTAGTCGAGCTTCACGCCCAGGCGATGAGCGACTTCTTCGTAGGCTTCAATCAGGCCGCCAAGGCTCTGGCGGAAGCGGTCTTTGTCCATTTTATCCATGGTTTTTTTATCCCACAGACGGCTGCCGTCCGGAGAGAATTCATCCCCCAGCACCACTTCGCCTTTGAACAAACCGAACTCCAGCTTGAAGTCCACCAGGATCAGGCCCGCATCGTCAAACAGCTTTTTCAGCACATCGTTAGCTTTGTAGGTCAGCTCCTGCATACGCGCCAGGTTCTCTTTGCTCACCCAGCCAAAGGTTTCACAGTAGGATTCGTTGACCATCGGGTCGTGCATGGCGTCGTTCTTCAGGAACAGGTCGAACAGCGGCGGGTTCAGCTCGATGCCCTCTTCAATCCCTAAGCGTTTCACCAGCGAACCGGCAGCGCGGTTACGCACCACGCACTCCACCGGCACCATATCCAGCTTTTTAACCAGACACTCGGTATCGGACAACAGCGCTTCCATCTGGGTCGGGATACCCGCTTCCGCCAGCTTGCTCATAATGAAATGGTTGAACTTGTTGTTCACCATGCCTTTACGATCGAACTGCTCAATGCGAGCGCCGTCCCCTGCTGACGTATCGTTACGGAATTCGAGTATCAACAGATCCGGGTTTTCGGTGCTGTATACCGTCTTCGCTTTACCACGATACAACTCAGCTTGCTTTTGCATCTTTGTCACTCCAGTGATGATTAACGATAAAAATTTGTGCTTTTCTGCCGACGCACACGTTTGCGTCACTATACATTAAAAAGGGCCGGATTGCTCCAGCCCTGTTAATTACTTACTTAATGCAGCCTGGAATACGGCGACCAGGGCATCATTTTGCGACTGCGTCAGCGTATGGCCTTTCGGGTCGATGAACTGCAGACTGCTGCGGTTATCGAGGTCCCCGACCTGCAGTTTATAATCGCCGGAAACTAGCTGCGGGTCGCGGGCGCCCAGATCGGTCCAGCCGCTATCGGAAAGCGGTTTGTAGGTGACGGAGAAGCTGCCCTGAGAACGAGAGCTATCGGTGACCTTCATGCCCACTTTTTCCAGCGCGCCCGGCAGGCGTTGCCACACCAGGTTAAACGGCGCGCGAACGATCAGCATCGGCAGGCCGGTATCATCAGCGCCGCTCTGCACGTCGAAGGTCGCCCCGGCGTTTTTCTGCGCGGCGTTCTGCGCGCTGGTGGCGTTCAGATCCAGACCTTCGGAGATGACGTTCAGCATGGCGGTACTGTAGCGCTGCAGCGAAGCCGGATCGGCAACAGGTTTACCCGCCTGCTCCAGATTCACCAGCTTCACGATCACCGCCTGCTGATAGCCCTGCTGCTTAACTGAGATTTGATAGCGACCACGATACTGCTGGTCTTCATCGAGGCGATTCCATTCGACCCAGTCGGTATTCAGCGTCTGGCTGGCATCGTCGCGTTTCGCGATAGTGTAGTTTTTCGACTGCACGATGCTTGCCACCTGCGCCCACAGCGAACCACTGCGTCCGTTTTCCACCATCAGCGTCGCGGTATCACCGTTAAACTGCGTACGCGCGCCGCTGACCAGCGCCAGTGGCTGGGCCGGCGGACGAATGTCCAGGGCTTTGCCAGTGTTACCGGTGCTGGTCGCAACCGGAATATTATAATCACCCACCTGAATCGGCAGGATCATCCCTGCTGGCGCGTGAAGTTCACTAAGCGGCGTAGCCTGCAAATAGGCCTCGTCGCCGCTCACCTGACGCTTGTAGCGCGAGTCAGAACTACAGGCCGCGAGGAGTAGAACCAGCGAAACACCCGCAACCTTCGCCAGGCGCGACTTCTGTACTGAGTAAGCCATCAAATCTCCCTAAACTTTACAGCAAACCGGCATGCTTCAGCGCTGCGGTCACAACCTTAATACCGTTTTCGGTAATCGGGGTCATCGGCAGGCGTAGCGTATCGGTCGCCACAAGACCCAACGCCTTACAGGCCCATTTGACCGGAATAGGGTTGGGTTCGACAAATAATTTGGTATGCAATGGCATCAGACGCTGGTTAATCGCACGAGCTTCGGCAAATTGACCTGCTAGCGCCAGTCGGCACATCTCGGCCATTTCGCGCGCCGCAACGTTTGTCGTTACGGAAATCACGCCATGACCGCCAAGCTGCATAAAGTCCATTCCGGTCGCGTCATCGCCGCTCAGCAGAATAAAGTCATCTGAAACCAGCTCTTTGATCTGATGAACGCGGCTTAAGTTCCCCGTCGCTTCCTTAATACCGATAATATTTTTAATTTCCGCCAGACGACCAACGGTTTCAGGCAGCATATCGCAACCGGTACGGGACGGCACATTATACAGGATTTGCGGCAGGTCAGTATGTTCTGCGATAGCTTTAAAGTGTTGGAACAGCCCTTCCTGGGTCGGACGGTTGTAATACGGCGTTACCGTCAGGCAGCCAACCACGCCGCTATCGTTAAATCGCTTGGTCAGGCTAATCGCCTCTGCGGTTGCATTTGCACCGGTACCGGCAATGACCGGGATACGCCCGTCGGCCAGCTCCAGCGTCTGCATCACCACATCACCATGCTCTTCATGGCTCAATGTTGCGGACTCTCCGGTAGTCCCTACCGAAACGATCGCCGAGGTTCCGCTGGCGACATGATAATCAATCAGTTTTTTCAGGCTTGACCGGCAGACGTTGCCGTTTTCATCCATTGGCGTGACAAGCGCTACAATACTTCCCGTAAACATGGGCCATCCTCAGAGCATAAGTGGGACAAGATTCTCAATGTTACGTTTGGAGTCGTAATAAAAGCAAGAGACCCGATGCCATCAGGGATGTTGTATGCCGGTTTTTTTTATGCTTTCCTAACGTTACCTCACCTTTTTAAAGGAAGAACAGGTTTGACAGCCTCATTACAACACTATCTGGTTATTACCGCGTTGGGTGCTGACCGCCCAGGCATCGTGAATACGATCACTCGTCACGTCAGCAGCTGCGGCTGTAATATTGAAGACAGTCGGCTGGCCATGCTTGGCGATGAGTTTACGTTTATCATGCTGCTTTCCGGCTCGTGGAATGCAATTAACCTGATTGAGTCAACTCTGCCGCTGAAAGGCGCCGAGCTGGATCTGCTTATCGTGATGAAGCGTACAACCGCGAGACCGCCTCAGGCGATGCAGAACACCGTCTGGGTTCAGGTTGAGGTACCGGATTCACCGCATATCATTGAGCGATTTACGGCGCTGTGCGATACGTGGAAAATGAACATTGCCGAGCTGGTTTCCCGCACTCAGCCCGGAGCGAACGACGAGTCAGCACAGCTTTTTATTCAAATCACCGCCCACAGCCCGACTACGCAAAATGCATCAAATATCGAACAAGCGTTCAAAGCCCTATGTACAGAACTGAATGCACAAGGCAGTATTAACATTGTTAATTATTCACAGCATGATGAACAGGATGGAGTTTGAGTGATGAACCCACTGAAAGCCGGTGATATTGCACCGAAATTTAGCTTACCGGACCAGGACGGCGAGGAAGTAAATTTGACCGACTTCCAGGGACAGCGTGTTCTGGTTTATTTTTATCCGAAAGCCATGACCCCGGGCTGCACCGTACAGGCGTGCGGTTTACGCGATAATATGGACGACCTGAAAAAAGCAGGCGTTGAAGTACTGGGTATCAGTACGGATAAACCAGAAAAACTCTCCCGTTTCGCCGAAAAAGAGCTGCTGAACTTCACTCTGCTGTCTGATGAAGATCATCAGGTGTGCGAGCAGTTTGGTATCTGGGGTGAAAAAACCTTTATGGGGAAAACCTACGACGGTATCCATCGTATTAGCTTCCTCATCGACGCCAACGGCAAAATCGAACATGTGTTTGATGATTTCAAAACCAGCAATCACCACGACGTGGTGCTGAACTGGCTGAAAGAAAACGCCTGACGCTAAGACAAACGCAAGACGCCGGGTCGTTCTCAACCACCCGGCGTCTTTTTTTAGGCCATTCCTTGCGGCTTCGCGCTAATGCTCGTCTTCCACTATCAGGCCATCCGGCCAGGCGTGCACCACCGCTTTGATGAGCGTCGCCAGCGGAATAGCGAAGAACACGCCCCAGAATCCCCACAGACCGCCAAAAATAACCACCGACAGAATAATCACCAGCGGATGCAGGTTAACGGCTTCCGAGAAGAGTACCGGCACCAGCAGGTTACCATCCAGCGCCTGAATAATCAGGTACACCGCAAACAGGCTCCAGAACTCGGTTCCCGCGCCAAACTGGAACAGCGCCACGCCCACCACCGGAATGGTGACCACAAACGCGCCGATATAGGGGATTAATACCGAGAACCCTACCAGCACCGCCAGCAGCAGCGAATAGTTGAGGCCAAAAAGGATAAAGCCAATCCACGTCGCCACGCCGACGACGATCATCTCCAGCACCTTACCGCGAATATAGTTGGTAATTTGCTGGTTCATCTCTTTCCACACCTGCCCGGCCAGGCCGCGGTTGCGCGGCAGCACCCGGCGCACGGCATTAAGCATCTGCTCTTTATCTTTCAGCAGAAAGAAAACCATCAGCGGCACCAACACCAGGTAGACCGCCAGGGTCAGCAGCCCGACCAGGGAGGCCAGCGAATATTTCACCACCGAGTCGCCGACGGTTAACATCCGGCTGCGCATATTCTCCGCCATCGCGTCGATAATGCCGGCATCCATTAAGGCCGGATAACGGCGCGGCACCGTGGCGGCGAAATCGGAAAGTTTATTCAGCATCCCGGGCATATCGCGAATCAGATAAATGCCCTGCTGCCAGGCAACCGGCATCACCACAAACGCCATCAGCAGCAGAATGCCGACGAACAGAATCAGAACGACCGAGGTGGCCCAGGTACGTGAAAACCCGATACGCTCCAGTCTGACGGTGGGCCACTCCAGCAGATAGGCCAGAACAATCGACACTAACAAAGGCGCCAGCAGGCCGCTGAAGAAAAACATAATGCCGAACCCAGCCAGCAAAATGACCAGCAGCGCTATCGCCTCCGGGTCGCTGAACCGACGACGGTACCACTGCATTAACATCTGGAGCATAAAACCCTTCCCTGAAGAGCGGAGCTGTAACAATCTCAGGAATTGTATCGAAATGTCACAAAAAAGACTTCGCTTTTTATGGGTAAAACCACAAACATTACTGGCCGGATGAATATCATATTTGCAACGCCGCGAACGACGGCTAAACTCGCTGGACCTGCTTGCGGTCAGGGAACATTACGCCGCACAATCGGTCAAACTGGCACACCTACATTACAGGACAGAGGTTATGTTCAGGCAGTTGAAGAAAACGCTGGTGGCGACCGTCATAGCGTCGCTGACGCTGGGTTCAATATTACCTGCTTTTGCCGATACCGCAGACACTCTGCCGGACATGGGCACCTCCGCAGGAAGCACGCTCTCCATCGGCCAGGAAATGCAGATGGGAGATTACTACGTGCGCCAGCTGCGCGGCAGCGCGCCGTTAATCAACGATCCGCTGCTGGTGCAGTATATTAACGGTTTAGGCATGCGCCTGGTGTCGCACGCCAATTCCGTTCGCACCCCGTTCCACTTTTATCTGATTAATAACGATCAAATAAACGCCTTTGCTTTCTTCGGCGGTAACGTCGTACTGCACTCGGCACTATTCCGCTATTCAGATAACGAAAGCGAGCTGGCGTCAGTAATGGCGCACGAAATTTCTCACGTCACCCAGCGCCATCTCGCCCGCGCGATGGAAGACCAAAAGCGTAACGCTCCGCTGACCTGGGTCGGCGCGCTGGGGTCAATTCTGCTGGCGATGGCCAGCCCGCAGGCCGGGATGGCCGCGCTGACCGGCACCCTGGCGGGCAGCCAGCAGGGGCTGATCAGCTTTACCCGTCAAAACGAAGAAGAGGCCGACCGCATTGGCATTCAGGTCCTTCAGCGCTCCGGGTTCGACCCGCAGGCGATGCCGGCGTTTATGGGTAAGCTGCTCGACGAGTCGCGCTACTCCACCCGGCCGCCGGAAATGCTGCTGACCCACCCCTTACCGGAAAGCCGTCTCGCCGACGCCCGCAACCGTGCGAACCAGATGCGCCCGGTTGTCGTGCAGTCCTCCGCTGACTTCTACCTGGCGAAGGCCAGAACGCTGGGCATGTACACCTCCGGCGACAATAAGCTGGGCAACGACCTGCTGAGCAGCTGGGAAAAAGGCAATATTCGCGAGCAGCACGCCGCCCAGTACGGCCGCGCGCTGCTGGCCATGGGCAATAACAATTACGATCTGGCGCGCAAAACGCTGCAGCCGCTGCTTAGCGCCGAACCGCAGAACGCCTGGTACCTTGACCTGGCGACCGATATCGATCTCGGGCAAAAGAGAGCCACAGACGCGATTAATCGCCTGAAGGGCGCCCGCGAGCTGCGTACTAATCCGGTGCTGCAGCTCAACCTCGCCAACGCACTGCTGGAAGGCGGGCAGCCGGGGGAAGCGGCGACGATCCTTAACCGCTATACCTTCAATAATAAAGATGACGTCAATGGTTGGGATTTGCTGGCGCAAGCGGAAGCAAAACTAGGAAATCGCGATCAGGAGCTGGCAGCCCGAGCGGAAGGCATGGCGCTGGTTGGCCGACTCGATCAGGCCATTACCCTGCTCAGCAGCGCCAGCTCACAGGTAAAATTAGGCAGCCTGCAGCAGGCCCGCTACGATGCGCGTATCGATCAGCTGCGTCAGCTGCAGGAACGCTTCAAACCGTACCAGAAAATGTAAGGAGACCTCATGTCCGATACGGTCAAAATCTATCACAACCCGCGCTGCTCCAAGAGTCGCGACACGCTGAGCCTGCTGAAGGCTAACGGCATCGATCCCGAAGTGGTGCTCTATCTGGAGACGCCGCCGGATGCCGCCACGCTGCGCCAGCTGCTGAAGATGCTGGGGATGGCCAGCGCGCGCGACTTAATGCGCCAGAAAGAAGATCTCTATAAATCCCTCGATCTCGCTAACCCGCAGCTGAGCGAAGATGCGCTGATCCAGGCGATGGTTGATAATCCAAAGCTGATTGAACGGCCTATCGTCGTTAGCCACGGTGAGGCCCGTATCGGTCGCCCGCCGGAGCAGGTTCTGGAAATCGTTAACTAAGTTGTTGATCCTCAGGCCGCGGCCCGCTAAAGCTTGAGGATCTCTTTCACGAAAGGAATGGTCAGCTTGCGCTGGGCGGTAATGGAAGCGCGATCGAGCTGATCGAGCGTCATAAACAGCGAACGCATTTCGCGATCCAGCCGCTTAAGCAGGAACCGACAGACGTCTTCCGGCATTTCGAAACCGCGCAGTCTGGCGCGAAGCTGAAGCGCCTGGAGTTTGTCTTCATCCGACAGCGGCTGCAGCTTGTAGATTTGCCCCCAGTCAAGACGCGAAGCCAGATCCGGCAGGCCAAGCTTGAGCTGGCGCGGCGGTCGGTCGCCGGTAATCAACAGTCGGGTTTTACCGGACTCGAGAATGCGGTTGTAGAGGTCGAAAATCGCCATTTCCCACAGTTCATCGCCCGCTACGCACTCAATATTATCGATACAAACCAGCGACAGGTGCTCCATCCCGTCCAGCACTTCAGGAACAAACCACGTCCGTTTATCCAGAGGTACGTAGCCCACCGCATCGCCGCGCTGGGAGAGCTCCGCGCAGGCCGCGTGCAGGAGATGGCTGCGCCCCGCCCCTTCGCGTGACCAGATGTAGATGTATCCGCTATGTTCCTGCCGCAGCACGTTCTGAAGGGCGGCAAGAAGAGAAGGGTTATCGCCCGGCCAGAAACTCGCGAAAGTTTCATCATCGGGAAGATACAGTGGCAAAGAGAGCTGTGCCGGTGCGTTCAGATGGACCTCAACATAGGCTTGCAGAAAAACGCGGAGAGTTTAGCACAGAAATACGCAAGGAGAGAACCGGGCAGGATCGCCGCCCGGTATAAGGATCAATGTTTTGCTTCTTCGCTATCCGCAGCGTCGAGAACCACCTCTTCCGGACGCAGCACGCTAATCAGTTTGAAGATCAGGCTCAGCCCGACGCCAACGATGGTCGCCAGCGCCATGCCTTTCAGCTCGGCGGCGCCGATATGCACTTTTGCCCCGCTGACGCCGATGATCAGGATAACGGAGGTCAGAATCAGGTTCTGCGCCTTGTTGTAATCAACTTTAGATTCGATCAGCACGCGGATACCCGAAGCGCCGATAACCCCGTACAGCAGCAGCGAGACGCCGCCCATTACCGGCAGCGGGATAATCTGGATCGCCGCCGCCAGCTTGCCGACGCAGGAGAGCAGAATCGCGATGATCGCCGCGCCGCCGATAACCCAGGTGCTGTAGACGCGGGTGATCGCCATCACGCCAATGTTCTCGCCGTAGGTGGTGTTTGGCGTGGAGCCAAAGAAGCCGGAGATCACCGTAGACAGGCCGTTGGCAAACATTGAACGATGCAGGCCCGGATCGCGGATCAGATCTTTTTTGACGATATTGGCCGTGACTACCAGATGTCCAACGTGCTCGGCGATCACCACCAGCGCGGCGGGGAGAATGGTGAAAATCGCAAACCATTCAAAGCGCGGGGTGTAGAAGGTCGGCAGCGCGAACCAGTGGGCCTCGGCGATGGGCGTGGTATCGACGACGCCCATCACGAAGGAGAGCGCGTAGCCGACCAGGACGCCGATTAAAATCGGGATAATCGCCAGGAAACCGCGGAACAGCACCGAACCGAAAACCGTCACCGCCAGCGTCACCATCGAAATAATAATGGTTTTGCTGTCCGGCGATTGCCCGTCAGCGGGCAGCAGACCGGCCATATTCGCCGCCACGCCCGCCAGCTCCAGGCCGATAACCGCGACAATCGCGCCCATCGCCGCCGGTGGGAACATCACGTCCAGCCAGCCGGTTCCGGCTTTTTTGACAATAAAGGAGACGATGCAAAACAGCACGCCGCACATGATAAAGCCGCCGAGAGCGACTTCGTAGCCCAGCGGCAGCAGAAGCAGCACCGGGGAGATAAACGCAAAGCTCGATCCGAGATAAGCCGGAATTTTGCCTTTGCAGATGAAAAGATATAACAGCGTTCCGATGCCGTTAAACAGCAGTACCGTGGCCGGGTTGATATGGAACAGAACGGGCACCAGTACCGTTGCGCCAAACATGGCGAACAGATGTTGCAAACTAAGCGGGATTGTCTGTAAAAGCGGCGGTCTTTCACTCACCCCGATAGCACGGCGCGTCATGGCATTTTCCTCTGAGAGTCGTTTGTTGATTGCTGTTGGTGTGTTTTATTCAAAAAAAAGCCGACTCTCAAAGTCGGCTTTTTCTACTTCATCATTTATTTCGTACCAAAAATCTTATCGCCGGCGTCGCCGAGCCCCGGAATAATGTATCCGTGCTCGTTCAGGCCCTGGTCGATGGACGCGGTGTACAGCTCAACGTCCGGATGCGCTTTCTCCAGCGCGGCGATGCCTTCCGGCGCCGCCACCAGAACCAGCACCTTAATGCTGGAGCAGCCCGCTTTTTTCAGCAGGTCGATGGTGGCGATCATGGAGCCGCCGGTCGCCAGCATCGGGTCAACCACCAGCGCCATGCGTTCGTCGATGTTGGATACCAGCTTCTGGAAGTAAGGCACCGGCTCAAGGGTCTCTTCGTTACGATAGATGCCCACCACGCTGATGCGCGCGCTCGGCACGTGCTCAAGCACGCCTTCCATCATCCCCAGACCCGCGCGCAGAATCGGCACTACGGTAATTTTCTTGCCTTTGATCTGCTCAATTTCTACCGGGCCGTTCCAGCCTTCGATGGTGACTTTTTCGGTCGCCAGATCGGAAGTTGCTTCATAAGTCAGTAAGCTGCCAACTTCTGAGGCGAGTTCACGGAAGCGTTTGGTGCTGATGTCGTGCTCACGCATCAGGCCCAGCTTGTGTTTGACGAGTGGGTGTTTGACTTCCACGATCTTCATACTCTTTCTCCTTTGAGGGGCAGCCACAAAAAAAATCGCCGGATTATACCGCCTTTTTCCTTTTACGCCATAGCCGATATGTTTGACCGGGATCAACCAAAATGCTTTACGCTGCCTGTGCCAGTATAAGACAAAATAAAAAAACCCCGCGAAGGCGGGGCTGAATGGGGCTTTACGGCCGTTTATAGCTTTTCGCCGTTGCTGCCGATAACCTGCTGATACCAGGCAAAAGATTTCTTACGGCTACGCGCCAGCGTGCCGTTGCCCTCATTATCTTTATCCACGTAGATAAAGCCGTAGCGTTTTTTCATCTCACCGGTTCCCGCGGAAACCAGGTCGATACAGCCCCACGGGGTATAGCCCATCAGGTCGACGCCATCCTCAACAACCGCTTTTTTCATTTCGGCGATATGGGCGGAAAGGTAGTCAATACGATACTGATCGTCTACCGATCCGTCCGCTTCGCGCACGTCGATGGCGCCGAAGCCGTTCTCAACGATAAACAGCGGCAGCTGGTAATGGTCCCAGAACCAGTTCAGGGAGTAGCGCAGCCCGACCGGATCAATCTGCCAGCCCCAGTCTGACTTCTGCACGTACGGGTTGGAAACCAGGCTCTTGCTTTCATCGTAATCCAGCTGCGGATTATCATCCGTTGCTTTCGTGGCGAACGACATATAGTAGCTAAAGCCGATATAGTCGACGCAGCCCTGAGTCAGCGCTACGCGGTCTTCTTCGGTGATGTCCAGCGCAAAACCGCGACGCTCGAAGTAGTTCAGCAGGTGCTGCGGATAGCGGCCGCGCACGTGAACGTCGGTAAACCAGTAGCGGCGATGCATGGCGTTCATCGCCATCATCATATCGTTGGGCGCGCAGCTCAGCGGGTAAATCGGACACATGGCGATCATGCAGCCAATCTGCAATGACGGGTTAATTTCGCGGGCGGCTTTAACCGCCAGCGCGCTGGCGACCAGCTCATAGTGCGCCGCCTGAAACATGACCGGCTCGCGGTCCTCCCCCGGCAGATATTTCAGTCCGGAGTTGGTGAACGGTGCAAAATCTTCGTGGAAGTTGGCCTGGTTATTGATCTCATTGAAGGTCATCCAGTACTTCACTTTGTGCTGGTAGCGGGTAAACACTACCCGGGCAAAGCGGACGAAGAAATCAATCAGTTTACGGTTACGCCAGCCGCCGTACTCCGTCACCAGATGATACGGCATTTCGAAGTGGGAGAGCGTAATCACCGGCTCAATACCGTGCTTCAGGCACTCATCGAACAGGTCGTCGTAAAACTGCAGCCCGGCTTCGTTAGGTTCTTGCTCATCGCCCAGCGGAAAGATGCGCGTCCAGGCAATGGAGGTGCGGAAGCATTTGAAGCCCATTTCGGCAAACAGCCGAATGTCGTCTTTATAGCGATGATAAAAATCGATCGCTTCGTGGTTGGGGTAGTTTTTCCCCGGCAGCACGCCATCGGTGATTTCGCGCGGTACGCCGTGCGCGCCTGCGGTCATTACGTCGGCGACGCTCACCCCTTTACCGCCCTCTTTCCAGCCGCCTTCCAGCTGATGCGCCGCCACCGCGCCGCCCCACAGAAAACCTTCTTTAAATCCGGACATGTTCTCTCCCTATGCGCAGTCGCCGCTCTGCGACCGGTATTGCTGATTGAAATGGTAAACCGCGCCTACCAGCCCGGCATCGTTGCCGTGGCTGACGGTGTCGATATATTCCGCAATGCCAAACCAGGCCAGATGTTCGCGCAGCAGCGCCAGAAAGCCCGGTCGTTCCACAATCCCGCCGCCGATCAAAATCGTTTGTGGGTCGAATAAGTTGACGAGGTTGTAAAGCCCGGTACCCAGGCCGTTAAAGAATTCAGCGACCAGACGTCGACAGGTGGCGTCGCCCGCATCGTAGCGGTCAAAAATCTCTTCGCCAGTGACGTCATCCAGCGCCTTGCCGATATGTTCAGCGTAGCGATGGCGCAGCACGCGCAGCGTGCAGTTTTCGTTCATCGAATAGCGCCGCACATCGCGGGTGCCCGGACGCGCGGTTTGCATATAGCCGAACTCGCCGGCGCGGAAGCGCGCGCCGTGGACCAGCTGGTTATTACAGAAAATCGCCCCGCCGATGCCGGTGCCGATGGTCAGGACCAGAAAGTTGCTCATGTCGGCGGCTTTACCCCGCCAGCGCTCGGCCAGCAGCACGCAGTTGGCATCATTCTCAATGGCCACGGGCAGGCGAACCTGCTGCTCAAGCCAGCGTTTGATGGCGAAGTTATCGAATTTACGGATGGCGCCGCCCATTTCGATAAAGCCGGTGTGCGGGTTAACGTAGCCGGGCGCGCTGATTGCCACCCCTTCACACGACGGGTGAGCGGCGATCCACGCCAGCATCGCCTGCAGGATCTGGTCGCCGTCGCTGTCGACGATGTTCTGCTTTCCTTTCTCCAGCAGCGTGCCTTCGCGCGTCATTACCCCCATTTTTAACGCCGTGCCACCGATATCAAATGCGGCAATGTTCATCCTCAGCTTTCCTCCAGAATCCATCACATTCGCGGTTTATCTCTCCAGAAATCAGGAAAGAAACCGGTTTCACTGGCATGATGATTATTCCCGACAACGCTGGCAAGCAGAAGAATGTACCCGGTTTCATTTTCGTGAACAGTATCAAATTTGCGCACTTAACGGCCGTTTTGCATCGGCTGCAAAGCAGGCTCGCAAACGTTTGCTATCCCTGTTAGAATTGCGCCGTTTTTTATTGCTACCGCAAACGCGTGGAGACTTCGCAGTGACCGATAAAACCTCTCTCAGCTATAAAGATGCCGGCGTGGATATTGATGCAGGCAACGCTCTCGTCGACCGTATTAAGGGCGTGGTGAAGAAAACCCGCCGCCCGGAAGTGATGGGTGGACTGGGCGGATTCGGCGCGCTGTGCGCGCTGCCGCAGAAGTATCGCGAACCGGTTCTGGTCTCCGGCACCGACGGCGTCGGCACCAAGCTGCGTCTGGCGATGGACCTCAAGCGTCACGACACTATCGGTATCGACCTGGTCGCTATGTGCGTAAACGACCTCGTGGTTCAGGGCGCAGAGCCGCTGTTCTTCCTTGATTACTACGCGACCGGCAAACTGGATGTCGATACTGCGTCGAGCGTAATCAGCGGCATTGCCGAAGGTTGTCTGCAGTCAGGCTGCGCGCTGGTGGGCGGCGAGACGGCGGAAATGCCGGGCATGTACCACGGCGAAGATTATGACGTGGCCGGTTTCTGCGTTGGGGTGGTAGAAAAATCAGAAATTATCGACGGCAGCAAAGTGGCCGATGGCGACGTGCTGGTGGCGCTGGCTTCCAGCGGCCCGCACTCTAACGGCTACTCTCTGGTGCGCAAAATTATCGAAGTCAGCGGCGTTGACCCGCAAACCACCGATCTCAACGGTAAGCCGCTGGCCGACCATCTGCTGGCGCCGACCCGCATTTATGTGAAATCCGTACTCGAACTGATCGCCAACGTTGACGTGCACGCCATCGCCCACCTGACCGGCGGCGGCTTCTGGGAAAACATCCCGCGCGTGCTGCCGGACAACACCCAGGCGGTCATTGATGAATCCTCCTGGCAGTGGCCGGACGTGTTCAACTGGCTGCAAACCGCGGGTAACGTTAGCAGCCACGAAATGTATCGCACCTTTAACTGCGGCGTCGGCATGGTCATCGCGCTGCCGGCGGAAGCGGCGGATAAAGCCATTGCCTTCCTGAACGACAAAGGTGAAAGCGCGTGGAAAATAGGGTATATCAAAGCCTCTGATTCCGAACAGCGTGTGGTCATTGAATGAAAAACATCGTGGTGCTGATTTCCGGTAACGGTAGCAACCTGCAGGCGATTATTGACGCCTGCGCCCGGAAAAAAATCAACGGCACCCTGCGTGCAGTCTTCAGCAACAAGGCCGACGCGTTCGGCCTTGAGCGCGCGCGCGCGGCCAATATTCCGGCTCACGCGCTCGCCGCCAGCCAGTTTGCCAACCGGGAAGCTTTTGACCGAGAGCTGATGCACGAGATCGATGCTTACGCGCCGGATCTGGTGGTTCTCGCCGGCTACATGCGTATTCTTAGCCCGGCTTTTGTCGCCCACTACCAGGGGCGCATGCTGAATATCCACCCTTCCCTGCTGCCAAAATATCCGGGGCTGCACACCCATCGTCAGGCGCTGGAAAATGGCGATGAGGAGCACGGGACGTCGGTGCATTTTGTGACCGATGAGCTGGACGGAGGTCCGGTGGTTCTGCAGGCAAAGGTACCGGTTTTCGCTGAAGATACCGAGGACGACATTACCGCCCGCGTACAGGCGCAGGAACACGATATCTATCCCCTTGCTATCAGCTGGTTTGTCGACGGCCGCCTGCGCGCGGAAGGAAACGAAGCCTGGCTTGATAATGTTCCTCTTCCACCGCAGGGATATGCGGCAGAAGAGTAAACTTTCCCGCCTCTGGCGTCCGCTGGAGGCGTTTTTCATTAGCTCAGGTTTCCCGCACGGATGACCGCTCGCATTTTTCCAGACACAGCGCTTGCGTATTCCAGCCTGCCGGTAGGGGAACTGGACGCTGCCAATCAAGTTCTGTGATGACTAAATCGGAAACCCCCTGCGCAAACAGGACGGGTAGCCCTCCGGGATAGGGTTCGACTCCCCAGGCCTTTCCCGTTTCTGGGTTGAGGCACCAGGCGTTATCGATACCCATTCCTGTTGGCGAAAAAGGATTACACGGCGGACGAATATCATAATTCCCCTGCCGACCGTGGCAATGCAGTCGCTGGGTAAGCTGAATACTCTCGAGTCGTATTCGGTTGATCATGGAAGGGGTTTCACTGTGCATATTGATGGCGCCTTCACATTCTCCGCAAAGCCCACGAAACTGGATTTGCGTAATCTCACCGGGCTCGATCTGCGGATTCCTGCGGCGCGCGGAGAGGAAAATCGGGTCCGCCTCCCCCCAGTGACAGGCTGGCGCCGCCACACACTCAAAAGTCATGCTGGTAAAGAGCATTCTTCGTAGCCGGCCGCCATCTCGTGAAATCAGGCCGATACCGCGATTCGAATCATAGATAGTGCAGTTGCTGACCACAATATCTTCAATATCTTGCCAGGTTTCCGTGCCGATTTTAAAAGCGCAGCTTTTTGAGCGCAGGGTACAATTGACGATCGTCACCTGACGTAGAGGACGTTGGATAGCCGCCGGTTTATCGGTGGTTTTCAGACAAATTGCATCGTCCGCCGCACTAAAAAAACTATTAGCAACGTGTACCTGCTGACAGCTATCGATATCCAGCGCATCAGTATTTGCCATTGTCAGATCGTTATCGACGGTAATGCCATCAATCACCACCTGTGAACATGAAACAAGATGAATTGTCCACATCGGCGCATGGTGTATACAGATATTTTCCAGCCTGACCCGCTGGCAATTTTCCAGAAGAATCATGCGCGGCCGCTGTTCGGCGGGCGTGCGATAGCCCATATCATCAACCGATGAGGAGAACCAACCATCGGCATTACCGTAAATAGTACCGCCCCCACAAATCGAGATATTTTCGGCATCCTGGGCATAGAGGAAAGCCCGGTCTGAGCACTCTGCGCGGCTTAAGGCCACCGCCTGGGTGAAGTCAGCATAATTATCGCTGACGATGAGTTCTGCACCGGGTGACAACCACAGACAGGTGTTTGACCCCATGCGTAACCCGCCAAGGTAATATTTTCCACTTTCCACCACCAGCGTACCGCCGCCCGCTTGCGATAAGGTATCCAGCGCTTTTTGAAAAATCTCAGTGTCGCGAGTAATACCATCTGCGTGCGGGCGCCAGTTTGAAAGAAAAATGTTCATAGGATTTCCTGAGATGAAATGGGAATGCTATCTGAACACAGTCATTATCGATCGCCGTAGGGCAAAACAGCATCGACATAAGTAATCTGTCGCCGTTCTCACAACGTCCTTTTTTCCCGCAGTTCATCTGTGATTTCGGACACATTTCTTCTCGCTCCTTCCGCAGAAATAGCGATGGCTATCACATTTCATTTTTTCGCCCGTCCTAATACTGCCGGCCATATCACGCTATTTATTTCATTTAATCCGCTTTCTCCGCCCCGCTCTCAGTTCTTAACAAAAGCGCCTTAATGACGATTCCGCAAAATTTTCACCTCTTTTACTGTGCTACTTCCTCTTTACTGACAGAAGAGACAGGAAAAATGACGAGGACAGTAACGGCACCACGGGAAGTAAAAACACGCAATATTCTCTGCTGGGGGATGGGCGATATCTTCGGCAGCGGGGCAATGACGATCACCGGGCTTTGGCTGCTTTATTTTTATATTGAAGTGGCGGGCCTTTCTCCCGCCGCCGCAGCATCCATCTTTGCGATCGCCAAAATTTGGGATGGCATCACCGACCCGATCATGGGTTATATCACCGACAATATTCGCACGCGCTGGGGGCGACGCCGAATATTCTTTATTATCGGCGCGCCGCTCTCCTTTTGCTTTGCCCTGATGTGGGTAAGCGGTTTTGGCTATTCCTGGTATCTTGGTACTTATTTGTTATTCAGCACCGTTTTTACCCTCTTGATGGTGCCCTACGATACGCTGCCTGCGGAGATGACCTCGCGTTACGATCTGCGTTCAAAAATGTCTGGCGCGCGGATGCTATTTGCCCAGGCGACAGCGTTTTTATCTGCACTTATCCCAGGACAAATTTTGGCGCACGTCGCCGATAAATCGCAGGCATTTTTATATATCGGCCTGGTCTTTTCCGTACTCTTCGCCCTACCGTGGATCTTCGTTTGGCGGGGAACCTGGGAACGGGAGAATCTCCCGCCGCCTTCGACTCAGCGCGGGATGGGGAAAACAATTATTTCGCTGTATCGAGAAATGGCTTCAACTTTCCGTTTACGTACTTTTCGCATTCACATCATGATGTACGTTGGCGGAGCCGTCGCCCTGGATATTTTCGGCTCGCTGTTTATGCACTATCTTACATATGTACTTCAGGTCGGCGCATCCTTAGCTTCCCAGGCAATGAGCCTGATGACGCTATTTCAATTTTTTGCCATCCCTTTCTTTACCTGGCTTTGTATTCGCATCGGCAACGGCAACGCCTACAAACTGGCAATTGCACTGATTATGTGCGCTCTACTGTGGTTCAGCCAGCTTTCCGCCTCCATTAGCCATTTATCAGGGTTCTTATTCGGCGGGGCCATCGTGATGGGCATCGCACGCGGCGGAACCTATCTTATCCCATGGAACGTCTACAACTTTTTACCTGATGTGGATGAAGCCTATACCGGCGTCAGACGTGAAGGCATTTACGCGGGCGTCATGATGCTAACGCGCAAATTTTCCCAGGCCCTCGCCCTGTTTATTGTTGGACTGGCGCTGGAGGCGTTTGGCTTTACCAAAGGCGCAGAGTCGCAAGATGCCGCCGCGCTAAACGGCATCTGGTGGGTATTCCTTATCGGACCGGGTTTACTCACTCTGCTGGCGATGTACGGCGCGTTTCGCTTTCGTCTAAGCCAGGAGTGTCATAAGACGCTTACCTTCGAGCTAGAGCGTCTGCGGTCTGGCGGTAAACCCGAAGATGCATCAATACAGGTACGACAAACCGTAGAGTTACTTACCGGGCATCCGCATATGAATACCCACTGGCAGCATACAGCTGAAACGACAGCGCAAAGGAATCACTATGTCGCAGAAAATAAGCCATCCTGAAATCATCCGTCTTATCGAAAAACTGATCGATAGCCTCACCGCAATTCAGGATGACAAAGGTCAATTCCTGCAGCGCCTGCCTGACGGGCGCGTGATTGATACAAAAGGCTGGGCTGGATGGGAATGGACACATGGTATCGGCTTGTTTGGTCTCTACCGCTACCATGAACTTACCGGCTCATCTCGCGCCAGGCAGATTATTGACGACTGGTTCAGCGCCCGTTTCGCCGAAGGAACGCCGGAGAAGAATATTAATACCGCGATCCCTTTTTTGACGCTTGCCAGTCGCTACCAGCAGGACGCTCGTCACGAATGGCGCGCGTATCTGGAAGTGTGGGGAGATGCGCTTTATCGTCAGATTCCGCGCACTGATGAAGGCTGCATGCAGCATGTCACCTACGAAAACGCGCATTATCAGCAAATCTGGGATGACACCTTGATGATGGCGGTCCTGCCTCTGGCCAGGATTGGGCTTTTATTGCAAAAATCTTACTGGGTAGAAGAAGCAAAATTTCAATTTCTACAGCACATTCACTACCTTACGGATAGAAAAAGTGGTTTATGGTTTCACGGCTGGAATTTCGACGGCAGGCATCATTTTGCCGGTGCCCGATGGGCTCGTGGCAATAGCTGGATAACACTGGCGATTCCTGAACTACTGGAAATGCTCAATCTTGATGAGCATGACGCCTTCTATCGCCAGCTCTGTAACATCCTGCAGGGCCAGGTATCCGCCCTCGCCCGCTGTCAATGTGAAAACGGGCTATGGCCGACGCTATTAGATGATGCAACAAGCTACGCTGAAGCCTCAGCAACAGGGGGATTTGCAGCCGGTATCCTGAAAGCGATACGTCTCGGCTACCTGGACGACAGCTATCTACCCGTTGCCGAACGAGCAATCGCAGGCATTATTGAGCATATCTCGCCGGAGGGAGAGTTAACCCAGGTTTCATTTGGCACGGCAATGGGACACGACCTTGACCATTACCGACGAATCCCCCTAACTGCGATGCCATATGGCCAGGCGCTGGCGATGCTCAGCCTGGTCGAGGCTTTATACCGCACGCGTTAATACCTAATGCCTGAGTGCCGATAGTTCGCTACTCAGGCTATCAGCCAGGCTACGAACCCGACCCGCATCGAACATGATATAAAACCCAGGCGATGCTTCGTTCATCTGCTGGCAAAGCATCTCCATTTCGGATGCCCCCTGATACAACGCCTGCACGTTGATATGGCAGATTTCTCTCATACTCCAGCTATTCTCCACCTCACGAGCAAAATGCAGCGTAAAAAAAGCTTTCTGTGCATGCGTAAACAGCTGACAGTAGAGTGCGAGCCCCCGCCATTCATTCTGCCAGAGCCGATAGAGCGCCGTGGGAAACGCGGCATTCTCGGCAAACTCCAGCGCCTGCGCGCATAGCTTCAGGGCATCTGCCGCTACCTCATCCTTCTCTTGCGCAATTCGCGTGAGGTTTTCCATCGATATTTGCGGATCGTCACGCGTGAAGTGGATATCCTGGGCCGACCCCGGCAGCCAGTGATTACGCGCCAGCTGGCTGTACAAACTCCATACGGCCTGACCATAGCTTTCCGGTAGCTGACTATGGCGGTGAAAAACGTGATCGCGAACATAAATCGCCTGGTAAAGCACCTCCGTTGCCTGCTCAAGTAGCTGCTGAAAACGGCGGGCGACTGTAACATCGGGGCACCAGCCGTAACGCTCAGCCAGCCAGAGATCCAACAGCTGCTCCTGGGTCTTTCCCGCACCATGACCTAACAGCTGGCTACAGGCAAACAGATTGCATTCGCTTAACGTTTCCGGTATCCAGTGGTTATCAACGCTCTCCCAACTGGTTTTGCATATCGCACCGGTGATTCTGGGATTCGCGCTTTGGCACCACAGAAGTCGGCCTTTTAACTCATCAATGCGCAAGAAAGGCATAACGCCCCAGCCCACCTCTTCGCCTGCTAAATCAATATCAACCCAGACGTCTCGCATAGTGACCTGAAGCAGTGCGGGATTATTTGGAAATGCTGGCCAGAAACGTTCTGGCGTTAACTTGATCGATACCGAAACGCTTGGCGGAAGCGGCTCGATAGCATCGAGAACGGTACCAAGATCATCATTACTTGCAGGGAAAACCCGCAAAACCAGATGTTTATTTTGTGCGGTAACCACCTGGCTGAGCGCTTGAAAACAACGGCGATAGAGCACAAAGCTTTGCGACGGTTGCCGGGTATTTTCAGGCTCATCCCTGGCGTTTATATCCCATTTAGGGCGCGTAATCGGCAATAAACCATCGGTGCTGGAAAGCGCAATAATTAGCCCTGTTAAAGCTGGAATTCCCTGACAAACGCCGCGAATTTTGTCTGTCAGCCAGCGGCTCCAGAAATCCACATCAAAAAGGATCCCTTGCTGGTTATCCAGTAGATACTTATGCGACAACAGCAATTCCGTTGGGAAATCCAGCTCTTTTGCCTGTAAATAAAATCGCAGCCCCTGTTCGCGGCAATACATGGCGAGACGATTAAGGTAGATACAGCGCGCTCTCTGCTGGCTGGAAACGCTATCGTTATAGTGAAAAGGCGTATATCCCTTCGGGGACACCAGCTTACCGAAGAGATCTGCCTGCCCCACCACGATAGTATTAAAGCCATGCTGAGAGGCATACCTGACCAGATTGCATACCGATGACCAGTTCCATATATCCTGATTATTCAGTTCTAACGCTCGCGTCTCCCACATGGTTTTGCTCCTGAATCTCACCTTGCCTTGAACATAACGTAAGTCGCGAAAATCGTCTGTTTTTCTTCGCTATATACTGAAAGAAAACAGTCATACTTCTTTGACATAATTGGACATTCAGTGGCAAAGCTCGCCATAATGAAATAGCAACATACATCTACCGGAGTGTGAGCTGTAATGGGCCAGGAAAAGCTATACATCGAAAAAGAACTCAGCTGGTTATCCTTTAACGAGCGCGTACTTCAGGAAGCGGCGGACAAAAGCAACCCGCTGATCGAGCGCATGCGCTTTTTAGGGATTTACTCCAATAACCTCGATGAATTTTATAAAGTGCGCTTTGCCGAGCTGAAGCGCCGCATCATCATCAGCGAAGAACAAGGCAGTACCGCACACTCTCGCCATCTGCTGGGCAAAATTCAGGCCCGCGTGCTCAAGGCCGATCAGGAGTTTGACGGCTTATACAACGAGCTGCTGCTGGAAATGGCGCGTAACCAGATTTTCCTGATCAACGAACGCCAGCTCTCCGTCAACCAGCAGTCCTGGCTGCGTAACTACTTCAAGCTGTATCTTCGTCAGCACATCACGCCAATCCTGATTAACCGCGAAACGGATCTGGTGCAGTTCCTGAAGGATGATTACACCTACCTGGCCGTCGAGATTATTCGCGGGGATACCATCAATTACGCGCTGCTTGAAATTCCGTCAGACAAGGTGCCGCGTTTTGTGAACCTGCCGCCGGAAGCGCCTCGCCGCCGCAAGCCGATGATTCTGTTAGATAACATCCTGCGCTACTGCCTGGATGATATCTTCAAGGGCTTTTTTGATTACGACGCGCTGAACGCCTACTCGATGAAAATGACCCGTGACGCCGAATACGATCTGGTGCACGAGATGGAATCGAGCCTGATGGAGCTGATGTCCTCCAGCCTGAAACAGCGCCTGACCGCCGAGCCGGTGCGCTTCGTTTATCAGCGCGATATGCCCGACGCGATGGTCGAAATGCTGCGCGATAAGCTCTCCATCTCCAACTACGATTCAATGCTGCCGGGCGGTCGTTACCACAACTTTAAAGACTTTATCGGCTTCCCGAACGTCGGCAAAGCCAATCTGGTCAACAAACCGATGCCGCGTCTGCGTCATCTGTGGTTTGATAAATTCCGCAACGGCTTTGACGCAATCCGCGAACGCGACGTGCTGCTTTACTACCCGTACCATACGTTTGAACACGTCCTTGAGCTGCTGCGCCAGGCCTCTTTCGACCCAAGCGTGCTGGCTATCAAAATCAACATCTACCGCGTCGCGAAAGATTCACGGATTATCGACTCGATGATTCACGCCGCCCACAACGGTAAGAAAGTGACGGTGGTCGTGGAGCTGCAGGCGCGTTTCGATGAAGAAGCCAATATTCATTGGGCTAAACGCCTGACCGAAGCTGGCGTGCACGTTATCTTCTCCGCGCCGGGCCTCAAGATCCACGCCAAGCTGTTCCTGGTTTCGCGCAAAGAGGGCGATGAAGTCGTGCGCTATGCGCATATCGGTACCGGCAACTTCAACGAAAAAACCGCGCGTCTTTACACCGACTACTCGCTGCTGACCGCCGATGCGCGCATCACCAATGAAGTCCGCCGGGTATTTAACTTTATCGAAAACCCCTACCGCCCGGTCAGCTTCGATTATCTGCTGGTGTCGCCGCAAAACTCGCGTCGCCTGCTTTATGAGATGATCGATCGTGAAATCGCCAACGCGCAAAATGGTCAGCCATCGGGCATCATGCTGAAGCTGAACAACCTGGTCGATAAGGGGCTGGTAGACCGTCTCTACGCCGCTTCCAGCTCCGGCGTGCCGGTTAATTTGCTTATTCGCGGTATGTGCTCGCTGATCCCCGGTCTGGAAGGAATCAGCGAAAATATTCGCGTGACCAGCATTGTTGACCGTTTCCTTGAGCATGACCGCGTTTATTGCTTTGAAAACGGCGGCGATAAGCAGGTTTGGCTATCGTCCGCAGACTGGATGACGCGCAATATTGACTATCGTATCGAAGTGGCCGCGCCGCTGCTGGATCCGCGCCTGAAACAGCGGGTGCTGGATATTTTCGATCTCCTCTTCAACGATACGGTGAAAGCACGCTATCTTGATAAAGAACTGAGTAATCGCTACGTGCCGCGCGGCAATCGCCGCAAAGTGCGCGCACAGATGGCGATATACGACTACCTCAAATCACTTGAACAGCCCGATTAACCTATGCCAATAAACGAAAATGCCCCTCGGCCGCAGGAGTTCGCTGCGGTCGACCTCGGTTCGAACAGTTTTCATATGGTGATCGCCCGTGTCGTTGACGGGGCAATGCAGATCATCGGTCGTCTGAAGCAGCGCGTACATCTGGCCGACGGCCTGGATGAAAACTCTGTACTGAGCGAAGAGGCTATTGCGCGCGGGCTGAACTGCCTGTCGCTGTTCGCCGAGCGCCTGCAGGGTTTTGACCCATCAAGCGTCTGTATCGTCGGCACGCACACGCTGCGCCAGGCGACAAACGCCGCAGAGTTCCTCAAACGCGCGGAGCAGGTCATCCCCTACCCGATCGAAATCATTCCCGGCAACGAAGAAGCGCGTCTGATTTTTATGGGCGTGGAGCACACGCAGCCGGAGCGAGGCCGTAAGCTGGTCATCGATATCGGCGGCGGCTCTACCGAGCTGGTTATCGGCGAGGATTTCGAGCCTCGCCTGGTGGAAAGCCGCCGTATGGGCTGCGTGAGCTTCTCTCAGGCCTACTTTGCTGGCGGCGTCATCAACAAAGAGAATTTCCAGCGCGCGCGTCTTTCCGCCGTGCAGAAGCTGGAAACTCTGGCCTGGCAGTTCCGCATCCAGGGGTGGAACGTCGCCCTGGGCGCATCGGGCACCATTAAAGCCGCTCACGAAGTGCTGGTGGCCATGGGCGAGAAAGACGGCTTCATCACTCCCGAGCGCCTCGAGATGCTGGTCGAAGAGCTGCTGAAGTATAAAAACTTCGACTCGCTAAGCCTGCCCGGGCTGTCTGAAGATCGGAAAGCCGTTTTTGCGCCCGGTCTGGCTATCCTGTGCGGGGTGTTTGACGCGCTGGCGATTAAAGAGCTGCGCTTGTCCGACGGCGCGCTGCGCGAAGGCGTACTGTACGAGATGGAAGGACGTTTCCGTCACCAGGATATCCGTAGCCGCACCGCGCAGAGCCTGGCGAACCAGTACAATATCGATCGCGAGCAGGCGCGTCGGGTGCTGGAGACCACCACGCATATTTATGAGCAATGGCAGGAGCAGAATCCCAAGCTCGCGAACCCCCATCTGGCGGCGCTGCTGAAATGGGCGACCATGCTGCATGAAGTCGGCTTGAATATTAACCACAGCGGCATGCACCGTCATTCGGCTTATATCCTGCAAAACAGCGATCTGCCGGGCTTTAATCAGGAACAGCAGATGCTGATGGCCACCTTAGTTCGCTATCACCGTAAAGCGATTAAGCTGGATGATTTACCGCGTTTCACGCTGTTTAAGAAGAAGCAGTTTCTGCCGTTAATTCAGCTGCTGCGCCTTGGCGTGCTGCTGAATAACCAGCGTCAGGCAACGACAACGCCGCCGAGCCTTACGCTGAAAACCGAGGCAAACCACTGGACGCTGACCTTCCCGCACGACTGGTTTAGCCAGAATGCGCTGGTGCTGCTCGACCTGGAAAAAGAGCAGGAATACTGGGAAGGGGTACCTGACTGGTGGCTGAAAATCAGCGAAGAAGAGAAGCCTGACGCGGCAAGCTAGTTTCGCGCATATGGGCCGGACGTCCGGCCCATTCGCTTATCAATCCTCAACCAGCGCCTCAAGCGGGGCCGGTTTGCCGATATCATAGCCCTGCATATAATCAATCCCCAGCGAAACCACAGCCTGCCGAATCTCGGGCGTTTCGACATATTCGGCCACCACCTGCATATTTTTCATCCTCGCCAGAAGGCAAATAGAGGCAACGGCCTGATAGTCCAGACTGCTGGTCACCAGATTACGAATAAAACTACCGTCGATTTTCAGCAGATCCGCATTCATCGTTTTCAGCCGCGCGTAGCTGGCATAGCCGGTGCCAAAGTCATCAATCGCTACCCGACAGCCCAGGTCCTGAAGCTGCGCCAGGGTTTTCCGCGCCTGCTCGGGATTGGTCAGTGAATGGTTCTCCGTCAGCTCAAAAATAATCTGCCAGGGTTCAATGTCATAATGCTCCAGCAGCGTTTTTACCTGCTGATGAAAATAACTGTTACTCACTGAAAACGGCGAGATATTTATCGCCAGACGCATTCCAGGAAGCTTTTTGCGCCGCTTGTCCATAAAGATCAGCGTATGTTCGAGGACCCAGCTATCGATGCGCGCCGACAGTCCAAACTCGTGCGCCACCGGTAAAAAAGCATCCGGCATGATGATTTCATCGTTGTCGTTCAGCATTCTCAGCAGAACTTCATGATAGCTATCCCCCCGGATGCCGACGATCGGTTGTGCCATCAGAACGAAGCGATCGTGCTCCAGCGCCTTCACCAGCTGATTCATTATCATGACTTTGTCTTTCAGCTCCTGCTGCGTATTAATGGCGCCGCGACGCTGTAAATTTTCAGGACTTCCGGTCGCCAGGGAAAGATCAGCCGCGCCGCTGAGTTCTCCAAGCAGTAAATGCAGATGCATCACCGGAGAGCGAACGTTGCAATAGCTGAATCCCACGGGCGGCTGCAGCGGCATACCGTTCCAGACAAAGCGAAACTTTTTGAGATGGTCAAACAGCAGGGGGACTCGCTGCTGATGGTCTTCACTGTGCAGATGGATAACCAGCTCGTGCCCGGCCATCTGATAGATATCCTCCCCAGGCTGCAATAGATCGCCAAGCGACTCGGCCAGCAGCTGCTTGTACTGAATGCGCAACAGAACGCCGTAATGACGGCCCAATATTTCCAGCTCGGGAATGCGTAAGAAGCACAGCACTGACCAGGAGGATTTATTTAACGCCCGGCTCAGCGCGCGGATATTGGGCAAGCGTACAACCGGATCAATGAAGGCCATCCGCCGCATACGCGCATAAAAAATTCTTTGCTGCGTCGCCAGCATCGCCATATAGGCGATAATAAATGAAAACACCAGATAGCTTGAGGAGATAATAGCCAGCTGATTACTGTAAATCGGTGAATGCGGGAGATATTGATAATGAAAGTGGATAATAACGATTAATATAGGGGACCAGACCAATGAAATGAAGCGATAGCCAAAACGCATCGCCCCCCACAGCATCACCGGCATAAGCAAGGACAAGGTATAATTTGTACTAAAAATAGTGCTCGTACTACTTAGCGGCATTAATAGCAAAACTAATAAAATTAACAGCACTACCGCCCATAAAATAAACTCAAAGTACTTTATTTTCGGATCGATCTGCAGGCGAATCTGAGAAACAAAACCCCGAATATAGAGCGGGTTGCGGATAATTCGAATCAGAAAGTAGCATAGCGGCACGCCGGTCAGGCATCCGGCCATCAGGGCCTGAAAGGTGATAAGCGAACGCAAACTTAAGGGGTTGACCCCGATCAACCCGGTCGCGCGAGGATGGATCCCCAAATACTCGGCGAGCTGGGAAAGGATAAGAAAGATCAGCGATGGCAGCAACATTTGCCAGAACAATCGCTGAGGCATCAGTCGCACATTGCCATGCGAGATTTGCTGTCTTCGCGGGACAAAAACGCGATACCCGCCCCAGCAAAGGACGGTCGGAATAAGAAAATGGAAAATCACGCCGATGGAATCTTCCAGCGCCATGCCGCGCGTAATGGAAAGCAGCAAACCGACAACGATCCCCGGTAAAGCAGCCCAGCCGAAAAACAGCATCAGGCTCAGCACTAACGCCAGAGGTAAATAGTAAAGATAAACTTCATTACCATTCAGTACAGCAACGGTGTTCGCCCATCTTGCCAGGGGGAGTAAAAGGATGGGTAAGATGAGCGGCAGCGACCACCATTTATCCCGATATCGTCTGTAAAGTTTAATAATGTTCATAGATGCTCTACGGATAACCCTAAATCCTGCAGGGTATATTCAGGCAGGCATCCAACCAACCGTCATAATCGCGCAAGGAATAACAACGCGGAACTGGCTGGTGATTTTAGTTGTCGGTGAGAATAGACGATTGATATAAATCAAAAAATCACGTCGCTAATATTAATAATGTCTTTTTTTTAACATCAATTTGCGATAAGCAGAAAGCATGTAAATACGAGGATTATCTTATATAACATTAATTAATGTTTTACCCCTGGGATTTTTACATCCTCATCAATTGACCCTTCCGCGTTACTGTGCCTTAATACGCACATCGCCCATCCTTTGGGTATACTTTAAGGAACCTTTTGTGAGTCAGGCACCCAGTATGCGTAAACGACATCGATTTAACCGTCGCATGACCCGTATCGTACTGCTTATCAGCTTTATCTTCTTCTTTGGACGCTTTGTCTACTCCTCCATCGGTGCCTGGTACCATCATCAGGACAAAAAGCAATCGCAGCAATCCACTATCACCGTTGAACCTTCAGATCCGCTAAAAACGCCGGTACAAAAATAAGCGCGGTACGCTGTTCAGCAACCGGCCTGAGAGAGCAAACGCAGCACTTCAGCGATGCCTTTGCTGATGATTTTATCCTGCCGCATGACGATGCCTAACTGCCGATACAGGCGCGGAGTCAACGATTGCACGTTCAGGCCGACGCGATCCTGCGGATCCTCTACCGCCATACGCGGCACGATGCTGTATCCCAGCCCCGCTCGCACCATGCGCTTAATCGCCTCAATGCTGCCTAACTGCATGACTGGCACGACCATCAGTCCATTATGGCGAAACCAGCCGTCAATCAGATCCCGGGTTCCGCTCCCCGCTTCAAAAGCAATTAGCGGCAATGATTGCAGAACCTCTGGCGTCAGCGGCGAGGGCAGGTCGTCCTGAGCATCGCTAAAAATACCGACAAACTCTTCATCTAAAACCGGCGTCACCGCCAGGCTGCGTCCGTTCGCCGGAAGCGTACAAAGGCCCAGATCAAGCCGGTTCTCCTCGATAGCCCGAACCACTTCCAGGGTATTGCCAACCGTGACCCTCACCGTCAGCAGAGGGTGATCCTGATGCAGCTTCTGCAGCAGCGGCGGTAACAGGTGGATACAGGCGGTCGCCCCGGTACCCAACGTTATCGAGCCGCTGATTTCTCGATTGAATTCGCTAACCGATTGCACTGCCGCGCCCACCGCCAGTTCAATCCGCTCGCTGTGCGCCAGCAGGGCGATGCCGGCCGCCGTCGCTTTGATGCCTCGTCCTGTTCGCTCAAGCAGTCTGGTTTGGAGAAATTGTTCCAGCTGACGTACCTGCAGACTTACCGCAGGCTGCGACAGCCCCAGCAGGTCAGCTGCGGCGGAAAAGCTTCCGCGCTGTACCACCAGGCGGAACGTCGCCAGATTTCCCAGATTGAGCGTCATCATCACAAAGTTTCTCTTATAAGGGTCATAAATGGACCGGCCTGCCTCCACAATAGCGTGCAGGGTATGCTGCCGACAACAGCGTAACAAAATGGACGATCATGAAAACATCTGCAAAACCACTCTCCGCGCCGGGCGCTGTCACGCTTACCGCCGGGTGCAACCAGCTAATAAACTGGGGAATCTCATTTTATATGCCCGGCACTTTCGCCAGAGCTATTGCTCAGGAGACCGGCTGGGCCGCAACGGAAATCTACTTTGGCCTGACTATCGCCATGCTGATGATGGCGATGCTCTCCCCGTTTGTCGCCCGGCTACTGGCCCGCTTTGGGGGCCAACGGGTGGTGGTCACGGGTACGCTAATGATTTCAGCGGGCTGCCTGGTAATGGCTTACGTCCAGAGTCTGCCGGGCTGGTTCGCCGCCTGGGTTCTGACCGGCGCCGGGATGCGTCTGGCGCTCTACGACGCGCTGTTCGCCGCGCTGGTGAATATCTATGGGCAAAGCGCCAGATTAACTATCTCGCGCGTGACGCTGGCCGGCGGCCTGGCTTCGGCTCTGTTCTGGCCGCTCGGCGCCGGGTTGTTGACGCAGATGGACTGGCGGCATGCGCTGCTGATTTATGCCCTGTTTGGCCTGCTTAGCGCGATGCTGCTGTGGAAAATGCCAAATCACAGACTGCCGTCACCGAAACGGATAATGCAACGCCAGCGGCTCTCCCACCGCGATAAACGCCCTGCCCTCCTGTACGCGTCGCTGATTGCGCTGGTAACCTTTGTTTCCAACGGTACCTCGACGCATCTCCCCGAGTATATCGCCAGCGTCGGGCTTCCTGTCGCGGTGGGAATGCTGTGGGGGATTGGGCAAACCGGCGCGCGCTTTCTCGAAGTGGCATCCGGTTCTGTCCTTACGCCGTTGCGGCTAACGATACTGACCACCCTGTTGATGCCGCTCTGCTTTGCGCTCGGCCTGAGCGGGCCATATCTGTCGTGGGCGGCCGGCGGATTTGTGCTGGGTTACGGCGCGATCAACGGCCTGACGACCGTATTTAAAGCTACTCTGCCGCTGCAGCTTTTTGCCGCCGAGGATTATGCCCGACGAACCGGTATTCTGTTGATTCCCGCGCAGCTGCTGGCCGCCGCCTCGCCGTTTGCCTACGCGTGGCTGAATGATCATCTCGGGATAAGGGGCAGTTTAGCGGTTTCCGCCGCGCTGGCCCTGGTGGTGGCAGCTCTGGCGATGGCCATTGCATGGTGTCAGCGGGAGAATACGCCAGCGGCGATTGAAGAACGGGGTTGACAGTAGAAACCCGGTGTATCGGTATTCATCGTCTCAGGGAATGCCGTAATTCGGCGATCTTGTTAAGAAAAATGCCATTAATGACGTCAATCATTAATGGCATTATTTTTTTATTCAATTAACGCAAAGAATAAAGTTTATTCCCACTCAATTATTTACGGAAGACGTAACCAATTGACTGATAACAACTTTAACCACCAACTTATTTCACATACCGTTTTATATACCGTCACCGGTAAACAGTACCATGTGAAATACCATGCTCAGCAGTCACCGCGTCGTAGGTGCGCTCGCATGTTTTTCCTGACTCATAAGCTCTGTCAGCTGCTGCTGCATACTCTCCCGCTGCACGGTCAGATTTGCTGAGCAACTGGGCGAGCAGTACGGCGGTCTCTCCCCTTGCCTGGCCGAGGGCGGCAGTTGCGGAAATCCTGCCGGTTTCACTTCGCCCGAGTTGATGCTGGAGATCTGCGAGCTGCCGCTGCAGGCCGTCAGCAGCACGCTGAGCATTATCGGCATCAGCCTTAGCTTTTGCCAGAGCTTTTTCACCATTGGTTTCTTCCTCATCTGCGGCCGCCTGCCGGCTCCGTTCTTTCTCTCGCTCAACATCGTTCCGTAATGCCTTCGCCAGCGCATCGGCTTTATCGCGCTCGGCCCACTTAAGCTCCCATTTCTGATTTTCCGCGCCCTTTCCAGCGGCGTATTGCGTTTCGCCGTGCATCACCCAGGCGATACGGCAGCCGGCTACCAGGGCAGCAAGCATCACGATAATAAGCAACTGTTTCCAGTATGCTTTCACGAATGCCGAGATCATGATGCCAACGCCTTCTTCGCAGTCAGGTACCGGGCCTGGCGGTCATCAATGCCGTTTGACCCGCCATTAATAATGCGCGTCACCTTAGCGATATCACCGGTGTTTTTCAGGCATCCGTTCGTGACGTAGAACCAGGCAGCGCTGCGCGCCGCATACTCGTCCTGCGCAAGTAGTTCAGGCTGCGACACCAGATCAACCTTCAGCCCGTTTCCGCAGTTGCGGTAATTTGTCAGGCCAGTAATCTGAATGAGGCCCCGACCACGGAAGTTATAGCCGTCACCCGGTCCGTTATTACCCATGCGTTTGCTGTAAACCAGATTGGCGATTGCACGCTGCCGCGCCAGTGGCAATGATGGCTCACCCTGCCGGCGGCCGAGTGTATTTGCCTGGTCCTGAGTCAGCCGCCCGGCACGCACAAAACCCGCCAGGCCAGAAACGCTGTAGTTGAAGTTTTCCACCAGGCTGCTGAACCCCGCGCTTTCGTGCCCGGCTTGCGCGATGAACATCGCCTGATCGTCGGGGTTGTTAATACCAAATTCTTTCATTGCGGAAGTGATGTGCGAATGCCAGCGGGTTGCCAGCGCAAGGCTGACACCAGCGGCTTTCTGAAACTGGCTAATGTCCATGGTATGACCTCGATACTTTGAAGATTTGCACGACGTTGCCACGTGTTTTCAGAACGGCGGCAAGCATCACTGCGTTGATGACGACCTCAGACAGATCTGCGGTCATAGGGAAGTGGTAGAAGAATGAATATGCCGCCCGCACCGGAATGCTGGCAGCCGACACAATCAGGAAGTAAGCAATCCATCCTCCCCACCGGCGGTGCCGCGATCCGTTGCGCTGAAAGAACATCACACGTAGCGCAATTCCGGCGCATATGATGGCGTTTGCAATAAGCAACAGATCATGACCTGTCATCGTCTTTTCCTCCCGGGATTAAATCGCGCGGATTATCAGAACGGTGATACAGCCAGATTCCAACCCGGACAGAGACGATTGACGCGACAAAGGCGCCAGCGGAATACACGATTCCGCGTTCGAATGAGTCCTGCGTTATTGTGGGGAACAGGCTGGCCATGCCGATGAGGATGGATGCCGTTGGTTTGTAGAAGAGAAGACCGCAAAGAAAGCTAAGAAGGGACAGAAGAACGCGGCGCCTGATAGGATACTCGATCGCAGAGGTAACAAAAATTACCGCTCCGGCCAGTGAACCTAACGCCACTTCTGGCGGAACCCCGGCAACAACCGCCGCCAGCGCACCGTAGCTAAGCCCCTGATTTATTGTATCAGCGGTTAGCGTTCCTGACATGATGACCACCGTTTACTGTGCATGATGAACCCCCTGAAGTTGGTAAGCTCATCATACACAATAAACCGTATATGGATAAACGGTAATATAAAGTCGCTGAAACTACTATGTCCACGTTAGTGTTAAAACCTTCCTGAATCCTCCGCATTCAACCAAGATGTAACGCGTACCTGGGGCATCCAAGCGGAAATTATATGAAATAACCCCCAGATCAGGCACGGCGATAATCTTCCCGCGTGTGGTGGCGTTATTCAGTATTTCGACAGCGTTAGCCAGACTTTTTACCGCGGATGTAACTGTTGACTGGTCGGAGCCATCGGGCTGCGAAGATATAGAAAATGTTATCTGGCGGGCTGAAGCTGCATCGGTGACCGTGCTATTATGTGGCCTGCGCACGGATAATGACACCGCAATATTGACACCGGCGGCGGCGGAATATTCCCCCGTCCCAGCTATGTAGCATTCAGGATAAAACTTGCAGCCGTAATAATTTACGTTGGTAATTGTTACAGTCGGCATTCTACTGAAGGTGTTATTGTCAATAAGATCGACGGTACCAGAGGAATAACCAGTGTTATTCATCAGATTACCACCCACATCACCAAGGGTGGACTGATACATGTCAACGTTCTTGATAACGATTTTGTCCGGGTTATTCAACCCGGCGCGACCTTCAATAAATATTGACCAGTTGGCTGCACCTCCTACATTACCGCCAATAATCTTTCCATATCGAACACCTGTAAAACCTATTGAGCGATACTTGTTACCAAGGCACTTGTTGTCTGATACTTCGGAACCATAGATAGCTGTAGTGCGCCCAAAAATAAGCAACCCAATACGGAAGGCGTTAAGACAATTGTTATTGCTTACTGTGGCGGTTTCACCATTGCCACCAACAAATATGTTATCAACCCCATTTCCTACGCAGAGATTATTTTCAACAGCATAGGTCTGCTTCGCTTCAAATATGTCTATTCCATTATTGCCATTAAATTCTGAAATGCAGTTTCTGACATATCCTTTATTAGAATACCCAAGACCAATGCCAATATAACCATTGGATGAAGCCCTGATCCCATCTAGTTCATGGTAACCACCGTATGCTCCGCTATCATGATAGAATCCTGTCCAACCATTTCCGATGACCTCTACATTTCCCGCTATTTTGATGTTCCATCCCTGGGTGTGGTTCCCTGACCTGCCCCCACGATTAGATACAACACTCAGTTAGTAACGTCGGAATCTTC
>OJWU01000085.1_pt1 | contig 52271 bp, 59 predicted proteins | sample 1600531 | NCBI WGS metagenome assembly OJWU01 (sample SAMN04436822, study PRJEB24849) | human gut metagenome | biome: human gut; feature: NICU; material: stool | host: Homo sapiens | place: USA: Saint Louis, MO | collected 2011-05-27 | reverse complement strand
TGTCGTCAGCCATACCAGCAATTTTTTCGTTGCTGTCCACCGCGTTCTCGATCAGATCTTTGAACGTATCGGAGTCCTTAATTTCCTCCAGGATCACGTCTGTGATGTCGGAAACATCGATGCTGGCCTGTCCTCGCACCCATTCGGTGTAACCTGATTCGTTGCCGCTGCGGTCCACCAGCTGCGCGCGGTACCAGAAAATCTGCCCAGCCTTAAGGCCCATCTGCTGATATTTGCGCTGCGGGTAAGGCACGTCGGCCAGCAGCAACGCATCATCATCGGTACCGGTAAGGCTGTACTGAATTTCAGTCTTCAGCGTGTCGTCGGTATTCGCCGGGAATCCCCAATTTAGCTCGATACCGAATACCACGTTTTCAGAAGCGATGAAGCCAACCGGCTTCGGTGGGTTGCCCACTTTACCCGTCAGCGTTTTCTCTTCTGAATAGCCCCATCCGGATGAAATTTCTGCGGCATTGATTGCGCGCACGCGCACCAGGTAGCGCCCGGCATAAATCCCCGGGACGTCAAATGACGTGGTGGAGCTGCGCGGCATGTTCACCCAGTTTCCGTCATTGCGGCGCCACTGCCCCTCATAGGCGATAGCGTTCTGCGCCTGGTCCCAGCTGATGCGCATCGTTTCGACGCTGATATTCTGCTGAACCACAGAAAACGAGCTGATCACGATGTTAGCTGGCGGTGACTGATTACCAGGAGGTATTACACTTATTGGCCGCTGGTCGATAATTGCGCCAGTATCGATACGGGCATATTTATCCGGATCGTGCCATGCAGCGGTGATCGAGAAGGTGCCATTATCGTTATCGCTTACGCTGACAACGCGGTACTGCTGAGCGTAAAGCTCTTCAGATTCCACCACCCAAACAGCTTCCGCCTGTGGCGTCTCACTGTATGCCGTGGTGACTGTGACTGATTCACCGTTCACGGCCTGAATGGTCCTGCTCTGCGACGCTCCGGAAGGTAGGTTGAGAATAAGGCGATCACCTGCTGCCGCATCTGCCACGCGGTCAAGTTTGATAACGCGACCGTTAACGGCGCTGATGCGGCCGCCCATAACCTTTCCGGAAAGCAGCTCGTCTGCAACGGCGATGATGTAGCCCGGCTGCGGAATGTTTCCGTCCAGCCCGACATCAAATGAAACAACACGATCCTTGTTGTTGGTGAGAATACCCCAGCGCCCCTTTCGGTTAGCCTCTGACTGTCTGGTGCAGCCGATGGCGGTCATTTCCAGTTGGTTAAAACCGTACCGCGCAACCAGCGCCTGCTCAAATACCGGCTCCATCGCGTCGGCGTAGGCATTACCGGGATCAGACCACGACACCAGCGCCGTGGTATAGCGGGTTTTCGTGGTGCTGCTCGAATAGGTAAAACGCCCTTCAATAACGTTAGCGCGCGTATAGCTGTAATCTACATCACGCGGCATGTCTGCCAGGGCCACAATCTGATCCCCGCCCCAGTAGGTCATGCCACGGAAGATGGCAGCAAAATCGCGGAGGACTGTGTAAGCATCATTCCGGTCCTGAATGTACACGTTGCAGGTATAACGCGGTTCGGTACCGTTACCACCTTTGCCGTCAGGAACCATCTGATCGCAATACTGGGCAACCTGATAAAGCGTCCATTTATCGATGTTAGCAGTTGTTAAGCGGTGGCCGAGGCCAAACCGGTCAGAAACAACCAGATCGTAAAAAATCCACGCGGGATTGTCCGTCCATGCCCATTTAAACGCACCGGTCCATGTGCCGCTGTAGGTACGGGTTTCTGGGTCGTAAGTATCTGGCACACGGATAACACGACCGCGGGGCTCACATGAGATCTGCGGGATGGAGCCGTTAAACTGGCTGGAATCGAATTCGATGTAGAGTAACGCTGTATTTGGATAGCGTAACTTGGCGTCAATCACCTCAGTGAAGCTCTGTAGCGTCATCGTGTCGCCGATCTTCGCGCTGTTAGCGTCAGAGGTAATCTTACGCAGGCGTATTGTCCAGGTACTGCCAGCCTGAGGTAAATCAATACGGTGGCTGCGCTCATAACCAGACGTCGTTTTGCCGGTCACGCTGGTATTGAGGACTGTCTGCCATGTCCCGCCGTCCGTCTGCAAGTCAATCGCATAATTAACCGAGTAACCAACCAGATCGCCATCGTCCTCCTGCTTGAAAAGCGAAGGCCATTTCAGGCGTAAACGAACCGCCGAAAGCTGTGTATTTGTGAAGGTTCGTGTCCACGCTGTAGCGCTCGTTACCTCGGTTCCCACGCTGATTTCGTTTTCGGTACCAGGAATGCCCTGAATATACTTCTGGGCCTGAGTACCCGCGCGAAATTCCCACGTTACGCCGCTGAAGTTTTGGGAGCCGTCGGCGTTTTCCAGCGCCGTTCCGTCCAGGTAGATATCCTTGCCGGTGAGCTGTCCAGCAAACTCCCCTTCCCCAAGCGCAACGAGGATCTTTGCCTTCGCTACAGATTGCAGATCATCAGGCTGTTCGGTAGGAGTTCGGGAGCTGGAGCTCCCCCCTTTTCGTCCGGTAATTGTTTTAACCATATCGCGCCCATAAAAAAACCACCCGAAGGTGGCTTGTAAAAAGGTTTGTTATCTACTGCTGATCTTCGACATAAATCCCGGCGGAGATAATTGCCCCGCCGATTCGCCGGCGGCCGTACAGGACCGGTACCGGGTAACCCTGCGCGGCGGTATTTGTCACCCCGCCAAACGCATACGATGCACGGTTATCTGCGCTTTGTTTGCTGGCCAGGCCCCCGGGTTGAGGCGAAAGCATCTGAACAACTCCACCAGCGATCATAGCTGCACCAAACTTCGCGGCTCCGTAACCAACAGCAGATAGTGTTCCACCAGAAAGCATTCCAACTGCAATCCCCGCAACGACAAGAACAGCTCCAAGAATTGTCTGTAAAACTCCAGCTTTTTTACTTCCGATCACTACAGGGACAATTCGAATAACTTCACCTGTTACCGGAAAACCAAAATCATCTTTTCCGATATTTTTTTTATCTTTAAAGACGGCGTAGGTCAGGCCCCTTGCTTTGCTGGTTATCAAAAATTTCTCCAGCCCGTCTATTGTTTTTGTAAGTGAGTTGATCGCCTCTGCGGTTGTTCTTATTAGACGATGGTGAACCTTCCCGTAGGTTTTACCCAAAACACCGCCGAGCTCAATTCTGGTCATAACCTCTGACATTTTCATTCTCCATAAAAAAAGCCACCCGAAGGTGGCTTAGATTATTTTAGGGTTTTCAAAGACATGATCTGGCGGCCGTAGCCCAGTGGTCGTTCCATCCTTTCGCAACGGCATAAACCTTTATATCGCTTCCGCCTGTCGCTGATTTATCGATATTCACCACTGAAAGAGCACCGAATATATCGTCTGATGCTGTGATTTTGTATCCTGATTCAGTGGGTATGCTTGAGCTTGAAGATCGTAGCTCCACCCATTTAGGAGCAAGGCAACGATTAACCTCATCAACAGTTTTTGTTGAATGCTCTGAAAGGATTGGTTTTTGTTCTTCTAGTGAAGAAACAGAACATCCCATCAGCAGGAAAATAAAAATTGGAAGGATAATCTTTTTCATGGCAAATCAGTCCCTTTGACAGATTGACTCATAGGAATCAATTTTCTTCTGGTCTTGGTCATTAATAATGATGATTGGTCCATGATTATTGACCTTTCCATCTTTGACCTCAATCCGCACATAATATGGTTTTTTACCCGTGTATGCGCCGTATGAATTTTTAGCATTCACATAACCGCAAACATATCCAGAATTTTCACCAAAATCACGGAAAAATGATTCAAACTTGGCACTGTCCGGATCTTTAAGGGTGTCTTTGACCAAGGACTCCCCCATGTCAATAAAATCCTTTTCAGAAGGTGTGCAACCAACAATAATCAGGCTACACGCTAATATCGAAAGAAATTTCCTCATATCGCTAACCCCTTTTTTCGTTTTGCAAAAGGTTAGCACAGAGATTTGTAACGTAGAATCTTCATCGTTCGTTCCTGCCAGTAACCGCCATACGGCACGCGCTGACTCAGGTGACCGTACAGGTGGTGAAGCAGCATATTACCCTCCAGCAGAATACCAGCGTGATTCCACTTATCAGCCTGGACCTGCATGATCACCATATCGCCAGGTTTCGGCGGCCCGTCGAATTCACGGAATCCGCACTCGTACCAGCAATCCTGATAGAAGTTGTCCGGATAGTCGTTTTCCCACCAGGGATAATCAACCCGGTAATCGTGGAGTTCGATACCATGCGTTTGCCGGAAATAGCTCATTACCAGCCCCCAGCAGTCGAAGTGCCCCAGCACAAACGGACGCTCCAGCAGTGGCAACTCTCCACGCGGCTGAATGGTGCGTAAATCCCCCTCGGGCCAGCTCACGATATGCCAGGGTAAAAGCGTTGCGTCGCATTGCGCTTTATCCAGTTCGCTCGGCTGCGTAGTGGCGTCAGGGTGGCTGTGAACGATGGCGATCACCGTACCCCAGTCCTCAGCGGCTGCGTAATCTTCGGGGCAAAGGACAAAATTGTCCTCCGGCGACGCGGCAAGATTCCGGCAAGGAAAATAACATTCAACGCGGCTTTTCTGCACCACCACACCACAGCACTCACGAGGATATTCAGCGGCGGCATGCGCCATAATCGCATCAATGGTTTTCTGACGCATATCAGCTCCTGATCAGCGACGTACCCGGGAACCCACCAAACGAGAGTTCGTTGCTTTCACCGAACCGAAGTTTGCAGGCCGTCAGCGTGCCGTTGCACTCATCCAGTGACGGATCGCTTACCGGGTTGTTGTTTTTGTCGAAATAGCGCGTACCGGCATAGTCGCAGCCGTCGCCTGTGCGGTACTTATTACGAATGCACCATGTGCACAGGGAATGAAGCTGCCGCGTGGGGATCATTTGCCCCTGAAGATCCCTAGGGCTGGACAGTACAAACTCGATGGTTTCGCCAGCAAGCTCGGTCGTTTTCCCGTCGATATACCAGACCTGAAGTTTCTCCTGAGTCGGATCTGCTGTAGGGTTACCGCCTGCGAAGTTTTTCGCATCGAGATATTTTGCCTTTGTGTCGTGAATAGTGACCTTGGCCTGTAGCAAATCGTCGTATGCAAGACACAGGGCAGAAATAGAGCTTTCGATGTTCGCGACCGTCAGTGATGGCGTCGCATTGCTGCCACTGGTCGATTTCTCCAGCCCTTCCAGCTGATACGGCCAGGCGGAATATTCATTACCCTGCCACCAGATTGGTTTCGCCGGGAGCCTGGCCTCATCCCCGCCGGCGGCGACTATTTCCGCTTCGGTGTGGGGAATGTTGTAATTGTGAAAGCGGAGAACTTCCGTCAGTCCAAAAGAAGAACCGTCCACCTCAATCAGGCGAACGTCGTTCCCTGATTCCAGCTTCTGATAGTCTGCGTTTAAGCTCATGGTTTAAATGCCTGGATGAATGTTGCTTCAAGGTTGAATTTCCCAGCACCGAGCCCGGTGGGTTTATACGTTTCGCAACGATACAAACCCAAAGGTTCGAGCGGTGGCTTCCACTGAAAGGCTTTCGTCCCTTCATGCCTGTCGAGAAAAGATTTAATGGCGGAAATGTAGGTTTCGTTGCCAGTAAAGTTGAGCGTCCACTGCTGGGTTCTGGTATTCAATCCATCCCCTGAAACCTGCTCATATCCATCACCAAACTGTGCTTTCCTGACGCGGAAATTTATATCTGCCTCAGCGTTAATTCGTGGGCACCAGGTGAAAGTTTCGATAGCCATTTTATCGGGTTCCTTTCATTGCGTTCCAGATGTCACCGCCAGGGCGAATATCTCGCATGATGTTCTGCTTATATCGCTGATCAACATATTTACCGACATCAGCACCAAATTGCTCAAGGCCGGGTGAAGTCTGCGTGGTGGTATTTCCGTTGCCATCGATGGTGATATAAACCTGTGGCGCCGAAGATACAGACTGACCACCACCAGCGCCGACCGCACGAACACCGAGTGAACCATCCGGTGCGCGGGTCAGCGGCATGATTGCCTCCGGCCCCGCCTCGCCCATAATTCCGGCCCCGCCTTTCGCAAAAGCGAACATGGTGGGGTTTCTGACGATCCCATTACTGAAAGCGCTCAGAGATGGAGAGTCATAAACGCCGCCTTTAGCGTTAAACTGGAAGCTCGAACCGTAACTGGAAACCGCAGTACCGGTGCTGGCTGATGCTCCCGCGCCGCCCCCGAAGAAGCTGCCTACGCTGCCGATGAGTGAGCCAAAAATGCCAGAACTGGAAGACCCACCCCCCATCGCGCTGACCACTGCCATTTGCAGAGCGACTTTTTCGATAATCTGTAAAACAGAGATACCCCAGGATTTCCAGCTGACCTTATTGCCTTCCAGCATTGAGGTGACATTACTAAACGCGCTGTCGAGTGTGGTTTTCACTCCATCAGAAACCGTGCCAGAAACATTGCTGATTTCATCGAACCAGTTGGCATAGCCGCGCGATACTCCAGCCATCCAATCCGCTTCAGCTGCTGCTATAGCCTTGTATTTCTTATCCAGGTCATCGAGGGCAGCCGCGCGTTGTGCGATGGCCTCGGTGCCGCCGTCCGTTTTAGCAAAAACACGCTCGATCTGTTGCGTCTCGTCGAACCGGCTGCGCTGGCGATCACTCATGCCTGCGGTTTCGGTTGTCAGTGTCGCCTCATCCCTGAACTTTCGAGCCGCTTCAGTTAAATCCTTCAGGGCATCCGCTTGTTCGCGCTGCTTGCGTACGTTCTCGTCGGCTTTTTGCGTCCATTTTGCCAGCTCTGCTGAAGATGCCTGGATAGCCTTGCGCTGCTCATCGGTCCATTTAGTGCCTGCCTGATGCGACGCTGCATAGAGCTCAGACGCTTTTTCTCCTTCCGTTGCCCTGACGCGTTGCACATCGATAGCCACGCTAAGATCGGCCATTTTGCGGGCATATTGCTCGGCGGTGCTGGCTGCTGCGCGCTCAGCTTTACTCTGAGCACTTGAGGCGGCAGTGGAGGTTTTTTTTGCCTCCGCTGCTGCTGCATCCTTTTTGGCGGCCTGATCCTTGTTGTAGATGTACTGGGTATAAAGTGCTCCAGTCAGCTTTAGATCTTCCGCTTCATAAACGTGCTGCTGATGAAGTTTCTCTAATCCACTTAAGCTGGCCAGCTCATTTTCGCGGCGTGATCGTTCCAGTGCTGTTTGCTGCTGAGGCGTCGCATTAGCCATTGAAACCACAGGCCCCGCATACTGCGGTGGTTTGGCGCCAGCGGTTGCTGACATTGAGCGGTTAAGCAGGTCATACGCACCTTTCAGGATTGATACGGCACCAGCCTGTTCGATAGCCTTTTGCGTTGCCAGGTCGCTGGCATCGTTCACCAGCTTCTGCGTTTGCTCGACTTTTGAAGCGGCCTGTTCCCGCTGATACTCCAGCTGATTCAGCTTATCGGTAAGTTCAATGTTTTTGGCCGTGATGTCGGCCTGGTCCATGAAGGTATTAATCAAGGTCAGCGTCGGATGACGGTTATAATCCTGCTGGATTTGATCAACCGCCTTGAGGCTGTCTTTCACCTTCGCGATCTGAGAGTCGAGGTCGGCCAGGTCCTGCTTTTGCGCCTGTAAAGAGGTCCGCGCATCTGCGGCGGTCGAGCGAAGGCCGAGCACAGACATCTGCTGGAGTTTGGTGTTGATCTCGTCAAGGTTGTTGGCAAAGCCGACAGCCTCACGGTGTACCTGCTGGGTATGCTGATACAGGCCATACATCGCTGCACCGGCACCGATAATAACGCCTGGCCAGCCACCGAGAATGCCCAACACTCCGCTACCCAGCCGTGACATTACCGAGGCTGTATTGGTAAGGTTGTTAACAGCAGAAGCCCTTCCAGCAAGCGCTGTATTCAGGGATGCCTGAGCTGCGGCAAGATTACGTTCGGCAACAATCTGAGCCTCAATACTTGTCGCCGCTGCGCGCGCCTGTTGAGCGCGGTAAACCGCCTGGCGGCCGGCAGCAACGCTAACCTGAGCGCCACGGACCTGAGCCTGAGCCAGCGCTACCTCGGCGGCCGTATTAGCGAGCACTGCACGGGTTGACTGGCCGACGCTGCCGACCATATTGCCAAAATAGCGAGCCAGACCCACGCCAACAAGAATACCGGCCGTGTTTGCCACATCATCAATGTTATTCGCCAGACCATCCAGCACGCCGGATAGCGTGGAGGATGCGCCGACGGCATCGTTCGCCCCGCCAACCCAGGCGAGAAAAGCATTTTGCACTTTCTGTGCAGATCCGCTGATGGATGCAGGTAAGGTGTCGAATTCTTTACGGAGGATCTCAACGTTGGTCAGCAGCGGGACGATCTTGTTGGTCGTCAGCTCGCCGTTGTTGGCCATATTTCGCAGGCCACCAACAGTGGTACCCAGACCATCAGCCAGCAGTTTCGCCAGGCGGCCACCGTTCTCCATGATGGAGTTAAATTCTTCGCCTCGCAAAACACCTGAGCCAAGCGCCTGGCTAAGCTGGGTGATAACAGAGCTCGCCTCTTCGGTACTGGCGCCAGACAGCTTCAGCGAGGTTGCTACGGTTTCCGTAACTTTTGCGACGTCAGCAGAAGCGTAACCGGCATCACGCAGGGACTGCGCAATTCTGCTGTATAAGTTGCTGTTTGCCTCGAGGGATGTTCCGGTGCGCTGGCTAATCTCCATCAGCACGCGCTGGGATTGCACGTAATCCTCACTGGAAGAGGACGCAAGGCGAAGACGGCCATTCAGCTGGTTCCAGGTATCAGCAAACTGAACAAGTTGATGCGTGGCAAATGCGCCAGCCCATGCCCCGGCAAGCCCAGCCGCTGATGAACGTACTGTTGCGAGCTGAGAATTCAGGTCAGCCAAAGACCGCTGAGTTTCTCGCGTGGCCGCTGCTGCTTTTTTCCCGCCCTGTTCCATAGTGCGGTAGTAATCCGTCCCCATACGGGACGCTCTGGCGATCTCAGACTGAAAAGAAGACGAGTTCGCAGAAATTTTGATGATTAGCTCGCGCAGCGTTGCCATATTTCACCCATAAAAAAAGCCCGCAGCCGCGGGCGTCAAAGACTGGACATCCATTCTTCAAGTTCAGAGACTTCAGAGCCTTCTTCCTGCTCACCCCATTTCAGCATCACGTCAGGTATGGTGAATTTCCCGCCCTGAGAGTTCAGCATTGCAACGGAGATCTGCGCCGCCTGTGCATCGGAACGCCAGTCCCCAACAGGACTTATGCGGTCAAACTCGATCCACATTTTGAGCTCGCTGGCGGTTATGGTCTGGCGCAGCTCGTGCAGAGTGCGCCCCATCCGGAGCGCCAGCGACATCAGGAAGAAGGTCAGCGGCTGCTTTACGGCTTTCCCGCTTCTTCCTGACTCATTCCGAGGCCAAGAGCCTGAGCCAGCAGGCGCGCATGCACAGGACCATAAATTTTGGATACCAGCTCCTGATCCTCGTCACTGAATACGCGCTCGCCGTTTTCATCCAGCAGTACGTCAATAAACAGAACCACATCCGCCTCTTTGTTACGCAGGAACTTCTCCGCCTCCGTCAGCGTCGGGGCCTCTTCGCCTTCGGCGAGCTGCGGATTTACGATTTCCCGGAATTTCACCCAGGCATCGCCGGACGGTTCACGCAGCGTTACCTTTGCGCCATCCCACTCAGGGACCGTGATACCGTCTTTTGTGCGATAGGCTTTTGATGCAGTAAGCGCCACGTCGCGTAATGAATTCTGTGATGTTTTTTGCGCCATTTCATTTTTCTCTTGTTACTTGGTCGAAGGGATAAAAAAGCGGCCGAAGCCGCTCAGGAACCAGACGCATAAATGCGTTTAGGTTTGCCACGTACACGCAGAGAATAAGTCGCGCCAACAACGGAAGAGGTTGCAGCAGACCATGAGCTCTGACGAACCTCCACCAGAACGTAGAAACCATTACCAGACGGGAACACCACGCGCAGCGCACGCAGTTCGTCATTTTCGTAAGCAGTCTGGAGTGCCTCCTGTGCTGCTTCATCGCCAACCCAGTTACGGGTAATGCTCATTTCAGCAGGCGCGGCGAGGCCGTTGGTTTGCTCCTGTTCAGTTGAGCAAAGCGTGGTTACGTCAATATCCCCTTTTTGACCGCCCGTGAAGGTGATCTCCTTTGTTGCACAGGCCGCTTCCAGCCAGGTAACACCAGCCCCCGGGAAACCTGAGGCATTAAAATCCTCGGCGGTTACGGGTGCGTCGGAGACGGCAAAGGTCATCCCCTTTGTAACTTCATACTTACTGGTCATGATTTCTCCAGATAAAAAAAAGACCGCCGGAGCGGTCTGTGATGGTGAATGAACTTAAACGGTCACCTGAAATTCAAGCGTGGCCCGGTGATAATGCAGATCAGGTTCATAACCAGGCGTTTTGACAATGTTCTCAGGCTTCAATGTTTGCAGGGCTTCCAGCGCCATATTCCTGATCGTACGCGCTTCAGTGATAGTGCTGGAGTAAACATCGACCTGCACCGAAACGGCTGATTCCGCCTGGCCGCAGAGAACGTCGGCGGCCGCGTCGGTAATAATCGAGAAAATTACCCAGGGCGGCGAGACTGAAGGCTTCCCGTCACTGCCGAGCGGCGCAACGTAGGGATAAACCTGCCCTCCGGCCAGCGGTGCCAGCAGAGGATAGAGATCGTCTTCCGTCATTTGCTTAACGCCTCGTCAATGGCCTGGTTCATGCGCCTGATCGCGACCTCTGTCGCCTGCTCCTGGCGGACGTCAAACGCGGGACGAATGAAAGGATGTGGCGGCATGTTGGCTGTTCCCATTTCAACGAATCGCCAGTAAAAAGCGTTTCGCGGGTTATTCGCCTTCATCGTGTTATCGCTGTTGCCGGTGCGCGGGTTAACGCCACGAATATGGACGCCGGAAGAAATTTCCCCGCGGCGGCGGCTTTTTTGGGTCACCACCACCACGTTTTTTTTCAGTTTTCCGGTGCGCACTGGTGCGCGGGCGATCACTTCTTCCTTAAGCACTTCGGCGCCAGCGCGCGTGGCATCACGCAGGACCTTGTTGTTTTCAGCGCGGCTAAGCGCCTCCAGATCCTTTGCGATGTCATTCAGGCCGGAAAAATCGAGGCTCGTCTCAATCATTTTTCGATCCCCTGCTTACAAAGAATTTCGAGCTGAATGCCGCGAGAATCAGGTATCGGCGGACCAATGATATTTAAAATGACACCCTTGAACGGGCCAGTCACAACCCTGAGTCTTGACGCAGCAGTTATATCGTTACGAAATCGAGTCCATACCCTGATAGTGGCTACAGCCGTTTCTGCACCTGCCGCTACAAGCTCACGCCCGCTGATACCTTTAACTTCTGCCCATGTAGTCGCGCCGTCATGCCATGTTTCAACAGGCTGACCAGAAGGGTCTCTGGATGTTGTGATGTTCTGAATTACCACCCTGTCTCTCAGTCTTCCGGCCTGCATACCCCCTCCTACAATCCATAAATACGGTATGGCTGCAATAGCGCTTCCACAGCAAAAGGTACGGCTGAAGTTATGTTCCCGATGTTTACCGCTTCCCTGTTTGCATACCAGTGACCGATAAGCAGTAGCATGGCTGCCTTCACATCATCATTGAGCAGTATCGGGTCCGGGTCGTCAGCGTAGCCAGGGCTGCTTTCCTTTTCATAGAGCGTTCGGCGTGTCCATGTCTGGACGTACCGGGCCGCTGCACCTGTGTAAATCGCCAGCAGAGCATCATCACCCGTAAAGTCGGTATCAATGCGGCAATGCTGTTTCACCACATTCTGATCAAGCATTTGTTTGCCCCGAAAAAAGCGGCCCGAAGGCCGCAATAGTTATCAGCTACCCGCGCCGGTGCTGAATGAGCCGTACACGAACGCCTCAGGGCGTTTCACAGCCAGCGCCAGACGTTCTTCGCAACGGATGGTGATCATGTTTTTCTCGAAGTCGTCGGCGTTCTCCGTGGAGATAACCACGTTCGCATCTTCGCGGTCGAAGATTTGCGCGCCAGCGTTAAATGCACCGGTCAGGAATTTACCCTGGAAGGCAGCCGCTTCCGTTGCAACAACCGGCAGGCCCCACAGAGTCGGACCAGTCAGCGCCGCAGGGTTCGCCAGAATGTAACGACCCAGGCTGTCTTTGGTCAGCTCGATCCGCGCCCAGTCAATGAAGTGAAGAACATGACCAGACGCCGGGAAGCGTGCCAGCTGTGCCTGCAACATCGCCAGACGCAGATCGTCAATCCCGCTCTGCTGTTCGACAGTGAACGCCGGATTGAACGCTGACGCCTGAGGAACGATGCCGTGCAGATGAACGCCGGTACCATCACCGAAGAGAATTTCCTGCTCTTCTGCATACTTCAGCCCGTAGCGCATTTCGGCATCAACGGTGGACTGCAACTGTGCGAAGTCATCCAGGATCTGCTTTGAGGCTTTAAACAGGTGCGCGATGGTGCTGACGCCAGTGATTTTCGGCGTGAACTCAATTTCGCTGTATGGTTTCTGCGTATTTTCAGGAACCACTTTCGCGTTATTGGTAAAGCCTGTCTGCTGCACCCAGAAAATGGCTGAGGAGGACGTACGGCCTGGAGCAATCAGATCGCGGATGAACAGGCGCTGTTTCGGTGCCGTATCGATACCCGGCAGGCGCTGTGGCTCCACAACACCATCAGGCACATCCACCGAAGTCAGAGCGGCCTTAACCGGGATGCTGATGCGCTTACCGCCTTCCACGCTGGAAGCAAAGGTTTTCAGGGCTTCAGCGGAGATCACCTGGTGGCCAACGGACTCGACAACCTGTTTCGCGTTTGCCAGCGGCATCTGGGCAACATGTTGCTCCAGTTCGCCCATTGCGGCCTTCAGGGTTTTTTCAGCTTCACGCAGCGCATTGAACTCAGAAGCCATTTTATCAACCGCAGCTTTTGTTTCTTCTGACAGCCTGCCTGACTTCTGCGCCTCTTTGAGTGCGTCTTCTGCTTTCGCGTTGAATTTGCCGGTTGCCTCTTCAATGCTGGCAGTGACTTTTTTCAGAATTTCGTTTACTTCAGACATAAAGGGTCCTTATTTGACTAACGCCGCAAGAGCGCTTTCAAGTGAATTGAGGGTTTCAGGTTTGATATCTTCGGCAGCGCCCGGCGTACCGTCGTTGGTGGTGACAGCGCCAGGCATGCCACCGGATAAGGCTTTAATGAGTTTTCTGCGCTCAGAGCGCGGGGTGTTGGTTTTAGCCAGCAGCGCATCAAGTTTGCGAAGCGCGGCCGCGGGTGATTCATCGCCATCACTGACCGCATCAGCAGAAAGCAGGCTGTCTGCCAGTCCCTTCGCCACAGCGTCACTGCCACCGATATAACTCTCGGCATCCATCAGTTTCTGAACAGCTGCCATATCAAGGCCGGAACGCGCCGCGTAGATGTCTGCCATAGCGTTATCGAAGGGCTCCAGAGACTGTGCCAGTTCCGCAAAGTCATGGCGGTTACCCATCGCGTAGACCCAGCAGTTGTGGATCATCAGGAAGGCACCACGACCGATCTGAATATCATCCCCGGCCATCGCAATGACTGAGGCGGCACTGGCGGCAATACCGAGCACCTTCACCGTCACACGGCCTTCGTATTCTCGCAAAAGGTTGTAGATTGCCAGGCCTTCGAACATGTCACCGCCAGGGGAGTTAATATTGACCGTGACGTCGGCGCCATTCATCGCCCGTAGCGCACCGGCGATACGTTTGGCTGTTACGCCCTCACCCCAGTAGTCCTGTCCGATCACATCAAAAACAGAAATACTGTTGTCGTCGGTGGCCGCAGCTTTGATCCCGCCATCCCAGCGATCCAGGGCGGAGGGTAAAGTTTCACAGGTGACCCGCGCGCAGGGGCGACCCGCCGGTGCTGCCGGAAGTTGTTTTTTGCTCATCAGGAAAGTGCTCCTAAGCGGCCTGTTTCAGCGGAGATTGTTCAAAGGAAATATCGGGGAATACGTGGTTATGCAGTTCTCTCAGGGCCAGAGCCTGAACAGCAGGATTGCTGCTTTCGAGATTTTTCAGTTGCGTCAGGTTGAGCTGAACGGTGTAAATGTCACCCCCTTCAATCGGTGGCATATTTTCAAGACGGCGCACGTCATTACGGGACATCCACCCATTCTGGAGCGCGCTGGTATAGTACGCAGCACGGCCCGCGCTGTCGGCGCGCAGCAGTCCTTCTACGGAGAACTCCGCGAACACCTCATCATCGCTGTCCAGCAGGCACCGTCCAATTTCCTGTTCGATGTTCACCAGCAGAGGTCGCAGGGTGTGCGTCAGGAAAAGAAGGTTCATACCCTCCAGACTCGAAGCCCAGCTGCTCTGCTTTGTTGTATGCCCAACCATATAAGGCGGAACGCGGAACCAGCGGCAGATTTCCTCAATGCTGAATGAACGGCTTTCAAGAAGCTGCGCAGCCTCCGGGTTCATTGTAACGTTCTGGTAAGTTAATTTATTTTCCAGAACCATCAGCTTTCCGGCATTTTTTGAACCGATAAATGACTGAAGGTTCTGGCGCAGTCGATCGCGCTGCTCCTTCGTCAGTGCATTTTCAGAGGACAAAAATCCGGTGCTCTGAAGGCCATTCTCAAAAATTTTTGCTGCCGCTTCATCCACTGACATAGCAGCGCCAAATACATCAACGCCCGCCATCGTTGGCATCATCCCGCAAACGCCATCAAGCCCGAATCCGCGAATGTGCATCATGTTTTTAACCGGAATGATGCGTTCGTTTCCGTTTTCAGTGTATTTGTATTCCAGCGCTCCGGTAGTGAGACGTTTAACCACCATGTTCTGCGGCAACAAAGGCACCAGCGAAACCAGGCGGTTTGCGATGAACTTCTTCTCAATGAAGGCATTCCCGCGAAGACAAATACTGGCTACTACCATCAACATAAAGCGGGATGGCGTCATTTCTGAGTTAGGGCGACGGCACAGCACCGAATAGGCCGGGTGATCGGTCGCAGCCCTTCGAGAACCGTCAGGCTGGCGCACGTATATTTTCAGTGGGAGTGTTGAAATGGACTCACTCAACAGCCTGACGCAAGCCCAGACAGCAGAGAGCTTTATCGCTTTATCAGCGGTAACAACCTTTCCGCTGCTACTGGTGCCATACCATTCACGCCAGAATTCACCTGTCGTGAGACTGATTGGCACTCCCAGCCAGTTTAACAGGGCGCTTTTTACACGCCCGGGTTGTTTATTCTTAGCCATCAGATACCCACTATGATCGGTTCGTCAAAAAATCCATCGACATCGCCCTCATCCCCAACATCCCCTTCAGATGCACCAATAGCCATAGCAGATGCCACTACGCCATCAATACGACCGGTACTCTTTTTCTTGGCAAAGATCCGGTTTTCTTTCTGATCGGCTTCGGTTACTGCTGATGCAGCATTCCAGCGCAGGCAGGGATTGGTTTTGATGATGATGTCGCCGTCATCCAGCCGCTGTTCGAACAGCTCAATAGAGTGCGGCATCCATAACCCTGACTCCTGGGCTTTGTAGTACCCCTGCCCGTGAGGGATCAAAGGCACTGATACGCTGGCATCTTCCAGTTCAGGTTCAAGATATTTGATTCGGTACTGGTCAAAGGCTATCGCCTTGATAAAAAACATCTGAGAAAGGTCAGCTATACGTTCAGCAACGAATCCGTACTTAACCGCTTTCCCTGGCGTGGTATGAATGTATCCATCCCGCTCCCACGCGTCATAAGGAACCCGATCCGTTTTAGCCCGATCAAGCAACGTGTCTTTCGGTGTCCAGAACTCCACCAGCAGTTTTCTTTTTTTCGGGAAATACAGCGCCAGCGCGGTAAGGTCCCGGCTTCCAGAAAGGTCAAGGCCGCCATAACATTCCTCACCCTGCAATTCATGCAGGTCGAAGTCCTCTTCGCACCCCATCCACACATCGCTGCTCATCCAGGGGTTATCGGCGTCAACCCACTGACAGAAGTTGAGGCGGCGAACGATACTCTCTTTCGACGGCATGCCACGCGCCTGGGTGACCTGTTCCCTCAGATAACGGTCTGTGAAGGTGTGACCAAGCGACGGGTTAGCTTTCTTCCAGCATGACTCGTCCTTAAATGGGTCCTCCCCTTCATCAAGCGAGCAGATGAACGAAAAGAAACTGTCATCCTCAATCGAACCTTCTGCAACTTTACGCCCGTACTCGTGGTAGTCATAACAGACGCTGGTTTTATCGTGGCCGCTGTTGGTGATCATGAAAATCAGCGCCTGCCGACGTCCTTTCGTACCGGCGCGCATCATCTCAACGACCTGGTTGTTCTTATGCTCGTGAATCTCGTCAATCAGTGCACAATGCGGACGCGGTCCTGACTGTCCATCATCAGAACTGATGGGTCTGAAGAAAGACCCCATCTGAAGGAAAGCCAGGTTCCACTCCTTCCCGGCTCCGCCTGATTTATTAATCCGCTGCGCCAGCGCTGGTGACTGATCAACCATCGCCACCGCATCCCTGAACAGGATCATGGCCTGGTCTTTTTTCGTGGCCGCGGCATATACCTCAGCACGTGGTTCTTTATCAGCTGTCAGGCAGTAGAGCCCTACTCCGCCAGCCAGCGGTGACTTCCCCGAGCCTTTACCCGATTCGACATACACCATGCGAAAACGACGGTAGTTTTCAGAGTTTTTCCACCCAAAAATCGAACCAACAATGAAACACTGCCAGGGCAGGAGGATAAAGGGATTACCTTCATGCTCGCCGCCGTTGAGCTTCAGCACTTTCGCGAAAAAGTCGATGGCGCGCTGCGCTGCTTCTGTATCCCAAAACATCCCCCGGGCATGACAGGATTCAAGGTCCTTAAGGTGTCGTTTACAGGCATTTCTAATATCCGGTCCGGCGATTTCCTTACCTGAAACTACATCCATGGCGTATCGCGTTGCGGGATCAACCGAAGAACTGGTTGAGCGGGTCTTCTTCTTTTTCTCCACCATCCACTTTCACCTTCGTTCTGGCGGCCGGAGTGAGACCGAATTCAACCAGGTAGCTTTTAAATCGACGATCGGCGTCGGCAAGCATGGCAACCGCCGGGTTTGCTTTAATCAAAAAACCGCCCTCTGTCTGCACAGTGTACGTTCGCCCTTCGTCGGCGATTGTCAGACGCAGTTGCAGAATGTCGGCGTAAATATCACAAAGACGTTCGAGCGCCAGCGTATCGGCAATGGTCAGAATCCCCATGCCATCGAGTAGCACGGTTAGCTTTCCCCAGGCTACCTTTCCCCAGTCAGAGAGGTGCTCGGGTGGACTTGGGATTTCTCGCGCAGGTGTGGGCTCTTTGTCGTTTAGTTTGCGTTTGCCCGGGTTGCCGGTTACCACTTTCAGGTGGGTCGGTTTCGGGCGTCGTCCTGCCATCGGAACCTCCCGGAAAAAAAATTTTCATTTCGCGGTTGTGCACAAAAAGGATGGGCGGCGGTCATTCAGGGGCTTAGTCCTGAACTTTTACCCCACCCTTCCCCTGACCGCTCACGAATGAGAAATGTTATCGTTTGAACCAGTGCGAAGTCGGATCAAGAGGAAGGCCGCTTTCATCACAGCCGATGATAGTGCCGCGCTTCTCCATCCTCTGCTTCGTTGAATCATGATGCTGCTTGCACAGGCCCTGCCAGTTACTGCGGCTCCAGAAGAGCTTCTGGGCTTTGCTTATCGCTGCCGCATCGCCAGATCGGAGAGCTTCTTTCAGTTTGTGCGGAATGATGTGGTCTACAACCGTTGCTGCTGCCACCCTTCCCTGCTCCCGGCACATCACACAGAGAGGATGTGCGCGGAGGAAGACAAGACGCTCTCTGTCCCATTTGCTGCCGTAGATACGCGGTTCTTTATTCACGCCAACCTCCACGCCCGGCGGCGTTCTGTGCGTGGTGCTGAGTCTGGGTGACGCTCAACCGGTTCGCCGTCAGCATGGTCCACCAGCGAGTAACACGGATAGATCACTGAGCCACCCCATGCATCACCCACGGCGTAATCGGCGGGCTTGCTGTTATCCCAGCGGGATAGCACGCGCTGCACATGCTCAGGCGGGACGCTGTAGCAAACGCCGTGAATGAGTCTCGACAGCGTGATGTAATCAGCGCGAGTCTTATCAGCCACTATTAGCCGCTCAGCAATCTGCATCTGATACTGTGGCGGCCGCCCGGTACCGAGATAAAAACTCAGCATGTGGCACGGGAACCTCGCCAGCCAGACAGCAACCTTATCCATAAATCCACGGACTGGCAGGGCGTCGTCCTCCAGCACCACTACCCTGCTGGATTGCTCGGCAGCCCATTGCAGCGCGCGGTGATGATTCCAGTTCGCTCCACGGTCACTGTTATCAATTAGCAGGAAAGCACCAAGGGATTCAGCCAGACGCAACGCTTGCTTATGTCGCGAGTGGTGACCAACCACAACAAACTTCACTTGTGTTTCCACCATGCGGCCTCCTTACCGATGCCATCAGTTTTAAACACGGTATGCACGAGAGGGCCAGTGATCAGCCTGTCAGCGAATGACTTCGCAACAATGCCGAACGCCAGCATGTCGCCCACCGCGGCGCCAGCCTGTTCTTTCTTCCAGAAGCGATAGCTCTCGATCCGGTAGTAAAGACGGATGATGCCGTGAGCGAACGCCATCACATCAGCGCGGGTACCACCCAGCAGACCAGCGTTAAGCATCACATCGTTGCGATGCGCTACAATGAACTCCTGATAGATGCGCTCCGGGTGATTCTGCTTTGCCCAGGTATCAGCGTAGGTCTTTGGTTCAGAACCGACGTACACCTTCCCTGCCTCCATTTCTTCCCACGGCGCGCGAAGCATTTCGACATCGGTACCATCGGTACACCAGACGAACCGGTATTCAGGGTGATCTCGCAGGTGCTGCCAGATGTGCAACCAGCGACGAAAGTAGACATTCATCTTCACGTCAGGAACGCGACATAGCTCAACATCTGCCGGGGCCGTCAGTAATTCATCCACCAGCGCTATACGACCACACTGGCGAAGCGAGGCCGCCCATTTGTTCAGCATGTCAGGCGAGGCCGCTATTTTTGTGCCGCGCTGCGGGTCAGGCTGACTGGTAAGCAGCGTTGTGATAACCACGTCGCTCTGCTGGCGGTATTCAACGTAACCAGTAAACCCGGCATCACGCCGTTCGTTGTGGATCTTCACGTTACGTTCCACAAGCGCCTGTCGGTCGGGACGCGGTACCGAACGCTCTACGGCTTCATGCTCATCGAGAGAATGGATTAGCTTTTCTGAACCGACCACATCACCGTAAGCCCACGTCGTCAGGCCAGCGTTATGGATACGTAGCGCGAGGTCACTGTGTTCATACATACCACGGCCGTATATCGGATCGAATCCACCTACTTTCTCAATGGCGCTGCGGTGGTAATACAGCATCACGCCGCGCTGCCCGGTGTAAGCGATGTGCTTATCATCCCGGTACAGGACCGCCATATCCTTCAACTTATTCGTCCCTGCCAGATCGAGAAACTGGTAAGCCAGGTGTGGCTCGGGTGATTCTATGTAAGGCAAGTGCCAGTTATCAGCGATGGGCCAGGCGTCATCGTCCCACAGGAAGAGATGCTCACATCCGGCATCCATCAGGGCTGACAGGCTGGCGTTCTTCGAAGCGACAATGCCGAGTGATGTTTCATGGCGAAGCAGCTGCACGCCGTCAGGCACTACTGCGGCAGGTTTAGAACCGTCGTCAACTACAATCACCAGCGCTCCGGCAGGCAGATGCTTCATGTGCTGTTCAAGTGAGCTCTTCAGAATGTCGGCTCGATCATGCGTAGTGATTGCTATACCAATAGGATAACTTTCCCCTACACATGGGTAATAACTTACGCCATCAATGATGACTTTCATGTCGATACCCGATTATTATCTGTTGAATACCTGGCAACGAAACTTGAGAGATTTATTATGCAATTTCATATGGATTTTATTCCTGCCCAAAAAGAATTGAATGCCTCTAAGCGTTGCTTTGAGAGGATGGTCTCAGCAAAAAATTATGAAGAATACGAAGAAGCATGGTGCGATTTCCTCAACCGTTTAGAAAAAATCTTCGAGAAACTCCAACGAGCCTGTAATCCTCATAAAGAAAAATTCAATACCCTTCTTTCGAAAGAAAATGCCCTGAGAAGCTCAGATCCTCTTTTGCGTTATCTTAAACAAGCCAGGAACGCGGATACGCACTCAATTCAGGATGTGGCTAAACGAGTTCCAGGAAGCTTTCATCTTGGATTTGACGTAGCTACCCCTGGAGAACCAGTACATATTGAAAAGTTAGTTATGAGAGGGACAGACATACATGAATATCGTGGTAGCCATCCTCTAGTCGTAACCTTCACTCCAGAAACTGTTGAAGTGAAAGAGGTAATTAACAGAGGTGTACATTATTTGCCACCTGAATCACATCTTTCTCAACCATTAACAACTCGCCATCCAACAGAGCTCGCTAGGCTAGGTGTTGAGTTTTATGAACAGCTTTTCGGCAAAGTTACGAATTTCTTCTCATCCAATCAATAATCGTAATACTTGAACAAGGCAGGATGCTTTTAAAGCATCCATGTTGAAATTATTACTTCAAGATTTTGAACAGTTCGCCTGCCACGCTTTGTTATGCGCCAGGATGTCCTTCTTCGTCTGGCGGTCCAGCACATCCCAGTCGTGCGCTGTGCCGTAGATGGGTTTAACCCAGTCGCAAGCCGTGTCGACTACCTCAACCCTTACGGGTCCAGTTGTCCCGCAGCTCGCGATCAACATTGTCGCAAGGCATATGGTTAACAGTCTGCTGTACATCGCTGGCCTCTTTCGTTGCTTCTACCCGGCGTTCGGCTACTGCTTCAGTGGCTGCGGCATTTTCTTCGGTTCGCTGCTGGTCTGCTTTTGCTTCAGCTTTGCTGGTGCCGCGAATATGGCCCATGCCAAAAGCACCGGCGATGGCAGCGATGACTGCCGCAACAATCCCAATAATCGTCTCAAATCCCATAGTGTCCTCACACCAGCACGGATTTCGCCAGGTTAAACAGCGCGCGGCGTTTATCCAGACCATTACGGCCGCCATTGATAAGCAGTGTCACGCGCTCAACGTCGCCGGAATGAAGCAGGCAACCGCGGGAGGCAAAGAACCATGCAGCTGAGCGCGCGGCGTATTCATCCTGTTCAAGCAGCTCCGGATGGGCGACAAGGTCAAGCTTTATAGCGTGGCCACAACTGCGATAGTTGCTCAGGCCGGTGATTTGCTTCAAACCACGACCGCGATATTTCCAGCCATGGCCTGCTGACTGATTGCCCAGGTGTTCTTTACCCCACTCACCGCCATAAACCAGATTGGCTATCGCTTTCTGATTTGCCGGTTGCGTTGCCGTTCTGCCTAGTGCGGCGGCCTGCTGTGCAGTAATGCGATGCTTGCCGAACGTCGGCACTAAGTTTTCAGCCGCATAGTTCAGGCTTTCCACCAGCCGGGTATACCCGCCTGACTCATGCCCCATCTGTGCGATAAACATGGCCTGATCGAGCGGTGCCGTGATGCCGAATTCATTCATGGCAGCTTCGATCTGTGAAAACCAGCGCGCAGCTAACTCGGCGCTTAACCCAGCCGCCTTTTGAAATTGTGATTGGTTCATTAGTGCCTCAGTGCATCAACCAGGCGCGCCACGTTTCCCCGAGCCCAGAGAACGGCAGCACAGATCAGGACGTTGACCAGCACCACAAACCAATGGGATTCATGGTACAGGCCGAACAGGTAACGGAAAGGGACGCTGGCGTATACCAGCACCGTGAAATAAGCCATCAGCGATATCAGTGGGCGATGTCTCGCCCCTCCACGCTGGTAGAACATCAGTGCAATAACGATAACAGCTGAGATAATTGCGTTTGCCATCGCACTCGGATCACTTGTTACCATTGCTAGCCCCTCCACCACGTAAACGCGAGAGAATTCCAAACAGGCTACCCAAATCCTGACTGTTGACGAACGTCAGCAGCTTAATAGCAATAGCGGCTACGATTACCGCGCCCAGCGCATCAAGTGGCCTGTCGCTATACCCCGTCCATTTGGAGAAGTAAGAGCCAAGCAGTGGCGCGCCAATGACGCCGAAGATGAAAGAGGTGATGAAGTAGCCCACCAGCTTAAGGCGGCTGATATTAACCGCCGTAGCGACGTAGAACACCGCACCAGCGAATGCGCCAAACACCACACCGTAATCTATGCCGGTTGCCAGGCCGAACATGCTGGCGCCCATCAGACCACCAGCCGCTACCGTAGTGCCAGAAACAGGATCGGACATTTAGCCCCCTCTTATTGCCGTGAGTCCTCTCAGAACGAGGGGAAACAAAAAAGGCCGCCCGGAGGCAGCCCTTAAAATAAAAAACCCGCAGCAGTGGCGGGTTTATGTTTTGATTTGTTGCTCAGTACGCTTTACTGTCCCGAGCCTAGCACAATTTAAGCACTTTCCTGCTCACTCTGCAACTTAAATCTGTCGCCATTTGTGCCGAATGCGTCACAAAGTGGTGCGTAAAGGATCGATTCTGCAAGACTAACCCATGTATCAATGCGACGGCGGCACGTGATAAGGGTCCAGTCGGGGTGTTTTGAATTAAGCTCTTTAGCCATCTGGAGTTTGCTCTTGCGCAGACGATGACGATCAACAATCACGCCATACAACCCACGGTATTCTTCGTTCATCAATACGGCAGCAATAACGCCGTCAACCTTCAGCCCCTCCTCGTCAGAGCAGAACGCCAGGCCAGTTTTGTTTTTGCTTTCGAGAATTTCACGCAGGTATGCTTCCAGCTCGGGTTTAGTGATGCCGGATTTATTCATGCGGCGCAGCGCATCGTTGATGGCGGATTTGGTTATTTTCCCGGATGCCAGCAGCTGGTTGAACATGTTTCCGCCCGAGCCACCACCGATATAGGACCAGCGGCCCCACATGCGGAGCTTTCCCTGTACCCAGATACTTTCGAGAGTGCGAAGGCGAACCAACTCGCCGGATTTGCCTACTTCTGAAGGATTGATCATTTGCGTCTCCACTTACGCCAGTACGCCGATTGCCAGCGCACGATCTAAAAACCGAAACAGCAGCGTTAACTGGTCGCCGTATTTCGCTTCAAATGCCACGGGATCAGCGTGTAACTCGTCGTGATGCGCTCTGCACAGCGGTATCACAAACAGGTCATGCGCCTTAGTACCCATTCCACCCTGCCCGTGGCCGATCAGGTGGTGGGGGTCGTCTGCCGGATTATTGCAGCAACTGCACTGCTGCGACTTCACCCAGCGGGTGTATTTCTCGTTTTCCCAGCGTCGGCGCTTTGGCCTAAGCATGAAAGATTCCGGTGATTCAGGATCGACCTTCACCGACACTATCTTTTTTGCCTTCTCCTGAAAGATTTGCGTAGCTGGTAATGACGGGACAATATCGCTTTCCCTCATCACTGAACTATGCTGTTCTGGCTTGATTCTGAGTGCTTTACTCGCCACTGATTCAGGAACAAGGTCAGCCAGATCGTTACGTACCATCCACCAGCAGAACTCAGGAAGTGAAAGAGTGTGGTCAGTGCTGAAACCTAAATCTATATTTACCCTTTCCAGCAACCATTTTACCAGGTTCTGCATGGCAATTCCTGCCAGTCTTTCAGTGGTTTGCTCACGTAAATGGTTATCACACGACCAGCAAAGACGAATGCTCCCCGGAGCGTGGCGCATTACCGTAAAGTCACTGGCATGCCAGTCAGTGTGAGGCCACTGACATTCAAATTTTCTCTCCAGCCAGGCATCAAGGCTACTCACCCCACCAGCTCGCTGAATGACTCTCTCGTTGACGAAAATAGCCTGCATATTGGCATCATCAGTAAGAGGCTGGTGGGCTTCAGGGATTATTCCGGACGGCAGATGCTGGATGGCTTCGGATGGTGGCTCAATAACTACCCTTCCCTGACGGAATAGCCAGAGCAGTTCGGTACCAGGACGGAACAGAACCACTCCAGACATTGGCGCAATTTCTGGTGTCAGTATGGCTCTCACGCAATTTGCCCCTTAGCGACATGTTCTGCCCAAAGTCCACCTATCCAGCGCACCCCTTTCGCCGTGAAACGAGACTGATTGAACGCATAGTTGGTCTGGTTGGTGGTCCCGGTCTTAACTTCAAATCGGCCTGCTTCGATGTGTTTACTCTTCGGAGTAAGCACGCGGTTCAGGCGGTACATGATGCCGTTCTCAATGAGGAACATCGCGAACTCTGGTTCTTTTGCGTTAAGGAGCTTGGCAACCTGCCGGAATGTCATTGAGCCGGTGGCTTTGACGTAGCGATCAACAAATTCAGCCTTTGGTGCGGCTATTGCCAGTTCTTCACTCAGACGTTGCTTCTGTTCGGCAAGGTCGGCGGCGAGGCGGAGTGCTTCAGGGAGAGTTTGAGGAACAACCATCCCGGCCCCGCTCTCCAGTTCCTGCCAGCGATCAACCAGGCGGGCAGTAAATTCCGGACACAGCTGCGCGACGATGACGTAGCTGTCTCGCTTATTAACTTCGTAGTAGTGGTAAACCTGCTGGTTCTGAGGATGGGTGTACTGCATTGCAGCATACCCCCCAATCACGCCAGATTTCATCAGTCGCTCGATGGTTACGCAGACATTGCTGTGACGGGAATCGACCAGCTTCGCAATTTCACGACTGGACATCGTTATCTGCTGACCTATCACGGCAGCATGGTTTGTCGGACACGTTACGGTGATGTTCATCTGATTCATGCTCTTCTCCACTTATCAGGCGGCTGCACCCGCCAGAGGTTCATGTTTCTTGATCGATATTTCTACACGTCCACCCGCTACCTTCGGCCCCCACTCCACCAGCATTCTCTGCACCTGACTGTCATCCTCCCAAATGCCAGCATGCGTAAGCGCATCAAACAGAGCCTTGTTGTAGTTGTCGATGTCGCGGCGGCGGGCATCTGGCGGAAAGAGAAGGATCTCCACCGCAGCTGGTGATGATGATGGTTTTGGTAAGCAACGCAGTTGCTCAATGATCGCTGCACATGCCGCGCTCTGGTATGCCCTGCCCTTCTCGCTGATAAGATGACGGCCTTTTAACGGCCCCTTGTTAGGGGCTCGCCAGTATGTGTTTACGCTCGGTGGGAACGGGAGCACTAGTTTCATAACGTCACTCCCTGTTTTTTTAGCCATTCAACAGCGTTGTCTCTGGCCTTATCTCCACCGGATAGCAGGTCTTTGATGATCGTCACTGGATCTGTATCCCATTCCGTTTTGACGACGGTAATGCCCCTGGCTGCGCCAGGAGCAACATTGATGTAACCCTTTTTCTTAAGTGACTTAACGTGCGCTACAGCAGCGTTCGGTGATGCGCAGCCAATTAATCCGGCAAGCTCCAGCATCGTAGGTGGGAAGCCTGCCTTTTCGATATGAACCTTGATAGCTTCAAACACTTCATTCTGACGCGGCGTTAATTCCATCATGACTCGACTCCATAACGCCCGTTCAGGCGTCCGATTACGCTGTTGAACATCACCAGGCTTACGCCCATCGGTTTAACCTTCTCGTGGTACTCTTTCAGGATCGGAGGCACTACGACATTCCAGCTTGGCTTTGGCTTCTGCTTTAGGGCTTTTTTGATGGCATCGTTACATTGACGGGCTACATCACGCACAGCATTTTCATGCTCGGTAGATAGCTTTTTCATGCGGCGCGCTCCTGAGGTTTTTTCATGGGAACGGCAACAGCCGGAATAAGCTCAACAGCTGGTGATTCAGATTGATTTCCCCAGTGGTCCCAGCCAGTTGCACCGCAACGGCTGAATAGTTCGATGCGCGGAACATCACCATAAAGTTTTTCCAGACGGAAACGCGCCTCTGCTGGCTTCTGGCTGTGCTCACCGAGTGGACTGTAGATAACCTGCTTGATGCTGGCGCACTTGCGTTCAAGTCCATTTCCCCTGGTGGCGATTAGCAGGTCTTCGGTATTGGCTCGGGTGTAGTTCCCGCCGTTCATGCGTGTTTGTACGTTCAACAGGTCAAGGAAGTCGTAAAAATCCTCCACACGCCCTGCCTGAAGTGCTTTGTTGATATGCTGCTCTGCCAGTGGGTTGAACTTCACCCAGGTAAAGCCCTTCATCGTGCGTACTTTAAAGCCCCACGCTTCAGCCAGTTCGATAGCTTCGCGGGTGTGGGTTCCGGTAAACCACATAGCCAGAACTGCATCATCGGCAGCCAGGTCCCAAACCGCGAGGCGCTTCATGTCGATAAGCTTCATCGTGCCGTAATGGTTATTTGCAGCGCCATTGCTGATGGTGTTCCCGTATTCCCACGCAGGGTCGGCATAAATCAGTGAATATTTCATCAGACATTCCTCGCTCGGCCAGCCAAACACCATGCATCAGAGGGTGCTTTCACTTTCGGTGCCATGCTCAGGCAACGCTGCCGCTCAATCAGTATCTTCATCCGCTGCTCTTCGTTCTTAGAGCGATTGAAGGCATCCATCAGAACCGTGGCTGCCCGCTGGTAGAGCCCTTTTTCAAACAGGTCCTGAGCCTTATCCATCAACGTGATTACAGCTGGATTCAGCGCTTCTTCCTGTTCTGATGCAACTGGTGTATCTGCCCGGTTAATTTTTAGTGCAGAACGCCCCTCGCTAACGTCACCACCCGGCGCTTTGGCAAAATACTGGTAGCACTTGCCGTTATGCTGGCGGGTTGCGCGATTCAGCTTGACCAGGTGGCATACACCGCGCTGTACAGCATGAAGGCGGTATTGAGGCATTGAAGCTGCGATCTGTTTGTTAGTTAACCCAGGGTTTTCAGCGATGAAAATTTGAATATCTTTCAGAAGGCTCATGAGTTCGCTCCTCTGAAGCCCGCCGGGACTTTGCTGTAGTCGGTATTCTGGAAGCTGGATTTGAAGATTCCATCCTCACGCTCCCACTTCCCGTTAACACGCGCTGGCCTTCCAGCATTCGCCCAGTTGGTAGCGGACTTCAGGTAAGCTGGAAACTTCGTTGGCTGGAAAAGTGTCTGCGGGCGCAGGTAGGCCGCCATTGTTAAATCGTCGCTCCACTTGGCGTTGCAGTAGTCCACCACCAGCGACAGCTCTTCAACGGTGAAGCCCTCCCCGATTCGGGCGCGAATGTTTTGCAGCGAGGTTGTTGAAACCTGATAACGCGAACTGGTCACCTGGTTCAGATGGGTTAAAACCTGTTTAGCCTGATCGGTGATCAACACATCACGGTCTGGTTGCGGCGCAACCGGACAAATAGGTTTATTAGTCTGCTTGTTTAACTCTGTATTAAAGTCTGTATAGAGATAGGATTCCGTACTTTCGCGGCTCCCAAGATTCCTGTTATTCGCGGATTGAGAAACGCAGCTTCGCGGTTTTGATTCCGTATCTTCACGTTTTCCATTACGTACTTTTGCGGAATCGTTATTTTCTGGAAAGATTAATGAGATTAGAGCATCGCCGTCGATGCGATAATGCTTGGTTGGCGTACCATTGACCTTTCGAGAGCAGGTCTCGATCACGCCAGGCAAATACTTGTTTACCAACTTTTTAACCAGCCGTTCTGTCTGGTCTTCAGTTAATTCGCCCGCCTCAGCTCCAAGCTCCTTGTGAGTTTTATAGAACCAACCGTCTTCATCCCCAAATGCTGACCAGAAAACGAGGTTATTAAGAACTGCTGCCAGCGCATGAGCCTGCTGGTCTTCTTTAAAGAACAGCAGGTACGGCCTGGGAAGAACAATGACGTTCTTCTGGCCTGACATTGACTGGACGATGTCAAAGATTCTGCTCATGGTCGTCCTTTAACTCTGTAAATTTACGCTGGAATTTCTCAAGAGGGCTGAAGCACTCATGATCGTACCCTTCGCGAAGGTATATAACGCGTCGAGTCTCGGGCTCCCACCTGATGACGTGGACGGTGATGCCTCTTTGGTCTCTGAATCGCCGGTCAACTTCAGCCATTCCTCACGCCCCTTCTCGTTCATCAGTGCAAATGCCTCTACCATCGCGTTCACAGGCTGGTAGTTGTTCTGATCCGCCTGGTTGTTTAATCTCTCCACATAGCCGAACGGGGAATCTTTTCCCACCAGTGGAAGGCATCTGAATTGCTTCGCTGGTCTGAATCGGTTTAAACTGTTCATGCGTTAGTTTCTCCACTGAATACGACACGCCACGACGCCCGGAGCTGCACACTCGCGGGCGTCACTTTTTTTGGCTTTTCTTACGGCTAAACAGCGCGACAATCGCGCGGATCTCTTCTTCACGCGCTGCCAGATGACGGCGGTGATATTCATTGATTTCTTCAGCTTCATGACGTTCGATTACTCCATCTTCGAGAGCTCTCTGGATCACGGTATCAACACGTCCACGCGCTGCTGACGTTCTCATGGCACGATCAAACAGGTCGACACGATCAAGGTCTTCAAGTTGAGGAACGTCCACCAGCAGCGCACCACGACGACGGGCAAAGTAGTCTGCCAGGAGGGACGTATTCGAGATGTCTTCCATCGCCTCCAGCTCGTTCACTTCGAAGAAACGGCAGCCGTTCTTCTCATACAGGTTGTTGTTGAACTGCGTTACTGACATGCCAAGAGCACCGGCCATAGCCTCACGGCCTCCTGGGTACGCTTTGCACATCGCTTTAACAACTTCTTTCAGGCTTTGCTCTACCATGTTGTTTTTCCTTTGGTAGTTACGTAATGCTGATCGCTGAGTTACGGTGTTACTGCAACGTCAGGATCAGCAGGTTTATTTTTGTTAGGGAATGGTCGTACTTCCTCGGCTTCAATCTTCCCGTCTTCGTTAACCATGATATTTACCCGGCGATTACGCTTGAGAGCTTTACTGATTGCGCTTTGGTATACCCCAAGTGCCTCAGCAGTTTTTGCCTGACCGTTTTCCAAAACATATTCAGATAGCGGAATAATCTTCATTGGTTTTCCTCGTGGTTTGCACATAAGGAGTATCACTGTTAGTGATAAACATGTCAACACTAGCGGTGATTGGTGATTATGCCGTGCGGTGATAAATTATGAGAATGAAAAAGAAACCATTGACCGCCGAACAACTTGCTGATGCCAACAGGCTGAAAGCTATTTTTGAGTCCAAGAAAAAAGCGCTGGGGCTCTCACAGGAGACTTTGGCTGAACAAATGGGGATGGGGCAAAGCGGCGTTGCGCAGTTACTGAACGGCACAAACGCTATCAACGCTACTCATGCCGCACAGTTCGCTAAAATTCTCGGAGTAAAAGTCGATGATTTCAGCCCATCCCTTGCAGCTGAAATTTCAGCTATGTTTGAGGCGATAGCGAACGGAAGAAATCAATCCTCTGTGTATGAGTACCCGTTATTAACCGAAGTACAAGCGGGCTCATTTTGCCCCGTTAGCTCATACACAGAACGCGACGCGAAGGAATGGGTTTCAACCACTGTTAAAGCTAGTGACTCCGCCTTTTGGCTTGAGGTATCAGGTCATTCGATGACTGCGCCTCCAGGAGTAAAACCGAGCTTTCCTGAGGGAATGCTCATACTCATAGATCCTGAACAGGATGTTGAGCCTGGTGATTTCTGTGTTGCTGGTATATTCAACGATTCAGAGGTTACTTTTAAAAAATTTGTTCGTGAAGACGGGAAGCCCTGGCTCGAACCTCTAAACCCCAGCCCTCGCTATCAGGCCATTGAATGTAATGAGAATTGCAGGATAATAGGCAAAGTCGTCAAGGCCCAATGGCCTGAAACTATCTTCGAATAAGGAGCCAATCGGCTCCTTTTTTTTGCATCTTTTTTCACCTTACTAATCATAAAGTTAACACTATGCGTGATATTTTTATCACTACAGGTGTTGACCATTTAATTACTATTGGTGATACTCATTCCATCAGCAGCGAACATTGTGGTGGTGAAAATAAATGAGCGTTAACAGTATCTACAAGTGCTCTTTCTGTGGAGTTACAGAGCAGCAGGCAAAACGGATTATAGCTAAAGGTGGAAAAGACGAGGCGGCCATTTGCTCTGACTGCGTTGTTCAGTGCGTTAGTGTGTTTGCTAATCTGGCTTCGATTTCGACACTTGAAGAGCGCAAGACGATTGAAGCCGCCCCTATTCAGGGCGGCGAGATAACAGCTAACACTGTTCAAAAAGCTGTTATTCCTTCAGTGATTCAAACACATCAGGAGGAACAGCCTGAACTCGATCAATCAGTGCAGCAAGCTCGTTAAATGCTGCCTTAACAGACTCTGGGTTATCAGGCCTGCCGGCATTTTGCTTTAGTGCATCTAATACATCTGTTTTAACCGCAGGCATCTGAACAGAAATTGAAGCAATAGCGAATGTAAGAGCTGCCTCCAGTGCCTCGATTTTACGGAACATGTATTCAGCGCTTAATGGTGGTTGACTCATGTATATCCCTTCTTGGTTGTGTGAGAACTCCAAGAATACCACCGAGCCTGATGTGGTGAAAAGACAGGCAGCAGTTGCAGTACGGCATATGGCACATGTGCCGCAGCGGTCCGGGGATTTCTTGCATTACTTTTTCCAGATCCATCGGGTAGCCGGAATGTGCAAGCCAGGCAAGTACGACGGCCAGAGACGTTTCACCAGCGTGGCGATCAGGTGTGACACCTCGGAAGAGACGAGGCAATTTTATTAAAGCCGAGAGGATGACCATGGAATACGAATTGATGCGTCTCGCAGAATTTATTTCTGAAAACTGGAGTCAGTGGGAATCGTTCTGCGAACAGCATGGCGACAACGCCCAAGAAATTTACGAACAAATCGGCGGTGAAGATTAACCGCCAATTCAGTATCACGTAGCCAGCGTGGTAAACCCGTAGTAGCTGTACCAGATGCTGTGTGTAGTCTTGGCGGTCGGCAGTTTTGAATGTCCTTAATGTCGACCGCCCATTTTACACAACTGAAAGCGCGTTCAGCGTTCAACTTGAGAGGCCGTAGTCGTTAAATCAACTCAGGAGAACGCGCTCTCAATTGTGGAGAAGTAACGTGTCGACATTGCAGTGTCGATTGTGGCTGCCAGCCTCAAGCATCCTCAGGGTGCTTGGTGATGGTAATAACGCCATCTCAACCAACAGGAGACGATGAGCCTGTTCTGGTTGGATTGGAAAAATGTTATTTGCCCGCTCAGCGGCGGGCGCTTTTTCTGGAGGTAGCATGTCTGCAAATGATTTGGCTGTTAAATATGGTACTTATCAGCCCGAAAATTTACTGGTCATCCTTCCACTTGAAGAAGCGTCAGACATTATTCGTGAAAGTCTTCGCGCTGAGGTTCGCCACGAGCTGGAATATGAATACGATGACCGTATTTCTTCTGCTGAAGAAGAGGCATCTGATTGGGAATCACGGGCAGACAGTTACGAATGCGATGCGATTAGTTTTGCCAGAGCGATAGAGAAAGCCTTGCTTGCACCAACCTTGGATGAAGCAAAAATTATTCTCGAACGCGTTCGTTCTGATAATCGCGAATATTTTTAATACTTAATGAATATTTACGAATTTGGCAGCATTCAAGTGCCGGGATTCGTGCAACCAAAATTCAGCGCTGTGCAGAGCGCGTATAACACGGAGAAACTATCCATGACGAACACACAGAACGTCACCGAGTTACAACCACGCATGACCCGGAAGCAGCTGATCGATGCAGCGCGTAAGGCCGCCCCTCTCCTTCCGCCAGCTTATCGCGGAATTATGACCGAACTGGCTAACCGCCTGGACTATACAAGCGTAGCGATTTGCGAAGCGATGGCGCAGCGTAAACAACTGGCTCTTCAGAACGCTACTCTGCGTGAAGATGTCGCAAGCTGGGCCAAAGAGTGTGACCGCATTGTTGAACGCTACACGAAGACCAGAACCAATATGCATTTACTGGAAGCCCAGCGAGAATTGCGTGAGCTGTCACCCATCGTCATTTCCCAAAATAACGAGGTGGCTCTCTGATGGCTAACTCATTCAAGCAAATGACCCGTGACGGGACCATCAAGCGCACCGATACCGGGATGTTCATCAGCCTCGACCAAATCCATGTGCGGGAAGGTTTCAACAAACGCGAAGATGATGAACGTACCCGCCAGGCAGATGATGACCTTTTCAACTTTCTGATGAATGGTGGCTCCGTTCCCCCGCTGGAGGTTATCGCCCGTGATGAAGGTGGAGTGTGGGTTGTTGAAGGCCACCGTCGGCGTCGCTGCTATGCGCGCTGTGCAGAAGCTGGTAAGCCAGTAGACCGCATCCATATCATGCCGTTCAACGGTAACGATGTTCAGCGCCTGGCGCGCATCATGACCAGTAACAACCAGCTCCCGCTATCTGATATGGAACAGGCAGCTGTTATTCAGGAGCTTCATAACGCCTTCAACCAGACCACCAGCGAGATTGCAAAACTGGTCAACAAGTCTGTCCCTACTGTCGAAAAACTTCTGCTTCTTAGCACAGCCAATCACGACGTTCAGAAAGAAGTTAAGTCCGGAGCCGTGTCTGTAGATGTGGCCGTAGACCGAGTAAAAGAGTTTGGCGAAAAGGCCGGTGAGGTGCTTCAGAAGGATAAAGCTTCTGCTGCTGCCAAAGGTAAGAAGAAAGTTACCCGCAGCGTTATAGCGCCAGAAATTAGCGTTAAGAAAGCGCGTCGCCTTGTAGAGCTGATCAGCCTGGCGGGTATAAGCGACACAGGTGTTATCTATCTCGAAGGATTGGACCATGCAGAAGTCGTGGAGATTATCGACGAGCACAAAGCTATCGCCGTTCAGCGTCATGGAGAAGCATCATGAGCACCCTTACCAAAGAATGGCTACTGAAGACCATCGCAGAGCTTGAAGAAGAGCGCGATGCTGTGCCTGGCGCAGTAAATGAAGATGCGGCGATGGCGCTAGCGGCGATGAAGCTGGCGCTGGCATCGCTCGAAGCGGAAAAAAATGCCGAGCCGGTGGCGAAGGTTGAGACTGTTGGGGTTTGTTGGTACGCAGATAACGGTGTACCTCGCAAACCTGCTGTTGGTACAGAGTTATACACCGTCCCGCCAGCGCCGGTATCTGTTCCTGAATGGACAAACGAGCAGTGCCTGGAGTTCCTGTCGATCGCTTTCCGGCATGCGGAAATTAAGGGCGACCTTGAGCTTGATGATATCCGCCTTGGTGTGAAGATGGCCAATGGTAGCCGCGCCGCCATGCTTCAGGAGATAAGCAATGAGCAATAACAACCTAACAAACGAGCGCCTGAGCGCACTGATCCGTGTCGCTAGGGATTCTCTTGAATTGTATGAAATGGAGCTTCCTGTCATTGATGATGTAATGCTAGCGCTGGCAGAACTACAGCAACGCCGCGCCGCCATGCTTCAGGGTTCCGAACCTGTAACGACGACTAACAAGTTGCCAGAAGAAACCGGTTCATCTTTGCAATTGCGTAATCTCATCCGTCAGCGCCATGCTGAGTGGTCACAGGCCACGTTCGGTGATGTTGGTCCTGTCGGCCCGCTCAAGCATCTGTCGAAAGAGGCACTCGAAGCAGCAGAGGAACCTGATGATCTAAGTGAGTGGGCTGACATGCAGTTCTTGTTATGGGATGCACAGCGCCGCGCCGGTATCAGCGATGGTGAAATTACAGCAGCGATGGAAGAAAAGCTGAAGGTGAATATGGCGCGCCAGTGGCCGGAACCGAAAGACGGTGAGCCTCGTCTTCATATAAAGGCAGGTCTGAATTTAGAGGGGCAAGATAAACAAAAAAAGTAAATCGCTGCGATGTCTGCACTGAAGGCGCTCGCGGCGGGTGCGGTACGTGTATTTTTAATGGTAATTTTTAGTGAGGTATTTATGACTACTACTGATTTTATGGAAGAGCAGGAAGTGTTCGACCTGCTCAAAAAGAAAAAAACTGCTGTCTGGCGCTTACGCAAAGAACGTGGTTTCCCCGATCCTGTTCTCACCTATCCATCACGATATAGCCGTAAAGCAGTTATGAAGTGGATTGAAGAGGGCGGCGTCAACCGAGCTGTTTAACATGCCAGAATATTTTATCGGCATATATTTCATAAGCCTCTTTCTGCTCCACCAGCCAGTCGTGTTTATTGTACACGGCCATCACACCACCCAGTTCATGCCCCAGCATCTTTTCGGTGACATGGGGCATAACTCCCTCCCCTGACAAATTAGTTACAAGTGAGCGCCTGAAATCGTGCGTTCTCCATTCTGGTATATCAATTTTATCCCTTAACTTTTTCATGTAGAGATTTGCTGACGAACGATCTATTGCCCTATCCAGTTCCTGTCCGGGGAACAGGACGCTGTTACCCGAATTTAACAGCCTCTCCACAAAAGGTTTTACCTGCTCAAAAACAGGACGACGAATAACATTCCCCATTTTTGAATGCTCAGCTGGAGTTGTCCAAATAAGATCGTCCATATTGAATTCGCTGTCAGTAGCCAGACGCAACTCTGACAACCTGGCACCCCACAGTAACAACAATTGGTGAAGTACCTTGTTTGAGGTAACGATCTTATTTTTTTCCAGTGCGAGCCATATTTTTGCCAGTTCGGTATAGGTTAAAACCCGGCTTCCAACATCCGGCTTCTTTCCTATCGTCTTAACGCTGAGCTTCAGAACCTCGCACGAAGGTATGAGCTGTCTGCTGATACACCAGTTCATTACAGATCGCAGTTGGAGGAGAAGTACCCTGGCCTTTTTGCCGTTTTTCTTTTCCTGCTTATCGAAGAACCTAACCCATGATGAAACAGGAATATTTACGACGGGGGCATCCGGGAATTCTGTGTACATAGTGTTGTACACAACTGACTTGTACAACGTCTGTGTATTAGGCTTCAGGGTCTCAACATACTTGCTCCACCACTGATCGAGACACTCTTTAAGTGTCAGCTCGCCATCCTCTTTGGCAAAATAATTTTTAGGGTTTAGCCCCTTGAGGTACAATTCGCGCATCTCGCCGACTATGACACGCGCCTCTTTCAGAGATGTAGCAGGATAGCGCCCAATAGAAAGGCGAACCGGTTTACCATTCCATCGGTACCGAAACTGAAACGTAATCGTTCCGGTAGGGGTAATACGCACGCTGAGACCGTCACCATCTGTGACTTCAGGCGCGCCATTGTATGGCTTGTCATTGATGCTGCGAAGTTTGGTATCGCTGAGGGCCACGGCTCTGTATCCTGTACACACTGATTTTCTGCATTCTGTACTCAATATGTACGCAATGGCAAGTGAACCAAATGATTTTATTTGCGTACAGACATGAACGAACAGGAAATAAAAGAGACTAAAAGCTTGAAGCACCGTGGACTCTTGCGATAACATGCAACTCAAGACGAACACTTAAAAATCAGTCATTTCTACGTCCTCTTAGTTAAATGGATATAACGAGCCCCTCCTAAGGGCTAGTTGCAGGTTCGATTCCTGCAGGGGACACTTTTAATTTCCCACTATAATGCCTGATTTATCAATCCGCTTCGCAATTGCCGCTTTTTTAAGCAAAAACGAGTAATAGCTCATAATGTATAACGGTGCTACATTAAGCCGCCCACCCAAGTCAGCAATGGCCAGGCAACGTCGTAAAGAACGGTAAAGCCTGCAACCATGACCTCGTCCTACGGTCTCAATGGCACGTGGTATCGCGAAGTCTGCGCTACCTTCACAGGCTTTACAAAGGTTCCACTATTTTGTCTCAATCCAAATTTCAGCGGGCGTTTCTGCACCCGCGCTACTGGTTTACATGGTTCGGCCTTGGCGTACTTTGGCTGCTGGTCCAGCTTCCTTATCCCGTGATTCGCTTCCTGGGTTCGAAGCTCGGCAGCGCATCGCGTCACTTTCTTAAGCGTCGCGAGTCCATTGCCCGAAAAAATCTTGAACTTTGCTTTCCGCATTACAACGCGCAGCAGCGTGAAACGCTGATCGCTGAAAACTTTAAATCTATCGGTATGGCGCTGCTTGAAACCGGTATGGCCTGGTTCTGGCCAGACGAGCGTGTCCGTAAATGGTTTGACGTTGAAGGTCTGGATAACCTCAAACATGCCCAGATGCAAAAACGCGGCGTGATGGTTGTGGGTGTGCATTTTATGTCGCTTGAGCTGGGCGGCCGCGTTATGGGTCTTTGTCAGCCGATGATGGCAACCTATCGCCCGCATAACAGCGCACTGATGGAATGGGTACAAACGCGGGGCCGCATGCGTTCAAATAAGGCGATGATCAGCCGTAACAATCTGCGCGGTATGGTTGGCGCCCTGAAAAAAGGTGAAGCCGTCTGGTTTGCCCCGGACCAGGACTACGGCCCTAAAGGCAGCAGCTTTGCCCCTTTCTTTGCGGTTAAAGATGTCGCTACGACGAACGGTACCTTTGTGATTTCACGTCTCTCTGGCGCCTCGATGTTAACGGTGACCATGGTCAGAAAAGCGGATAAGTCAGGCTATCGTCTGCATATCTCACCGGAGATGGCGAACTATCCTGAGGATGAGAGTGAAGCCGCGACCTTTATCAATAAGGTGATTGAGTTTGAGATTATGCGAGCACCTGAGCAGTATCTGTGGATGCACCGCCGCTTTAAAACCCGCCCTCTGGGCGAAGCCTCGCTTTATATCTAACCCCTTTCGAAGGTTAGTTTCGCTAAGAAACTAACCTTTTCAAGCACCTGTAATCGCAGTGCGTAACGGCTTTTTTCGACCGTCGCTCAACAGGCATTTATTGCGTACCGAAATCAAACTGTCGCCGTTCCACGACACTCGTAAGTATCGGAAATTATTTAAAAAAATGCCTCTTGTCACTCCTGAAATTTAGGCGTACATTAGCGCCGTCTGGCGACAGGAAAGCACAGAATTCAGAGCTGAAGTTAGCGACGTAACGGGATAATTCCGATTTCCCCTTTCGCATGATTTCAACTCTCTATACTCAGTTGGACTCTGTTTTTTTAATGCGTACCGGAAGATACGCGGAGCGATGAAACGTGAAATATTTCTTTATGGGCATTTCGGTTATTGTTTTAGTTTGGGCCGGAACGTTTGCTCTGATGATCTAGTTAAGAAAATGCAGTCAAAAAAACAGGCGCCGTTGGCGCCTGTTTTTTTGGTGTCCGTTACGACTCGGGTTGTTCCACGACGCTCTTAACTGCAAGCAGGCCATCCGCGCGGAACATGCTTTTAATCCCCCGCACAGCCTGACGGATACGGTCGCTGTTTTCGATCAGCGCGAAACGCACATGCGTGTCACCGTAGTCACCAAAGCCAATGCCTGGAGAAACGCAAACCTTCGCGTCCTGAAGCAGTTTTTTGGCAAATTCCAGAGATCCCATCGCCGCATACGGCTCGGGGATTTTCGCCCAGACGTACATGGAAGCTTTAGGCATTTCAACCATCCAGCCCGCTTCGTGAAGCCCTTTTACCAGCACATCACGGCGGCGCTTGTACTGGGCGGCAATATCAAGCACGCACTGCTGATCCCCTTCCAGCGCCGCGATGGCCGCGACCTGCAATGGCGTAAACGTACCATAGTCATGGTAACTTTTAATACGCGCCAGGGCGCTCACCAGCGTTTTGTTTCCCACCATAAATCCAATTCGCCAGCCCGCCATGTTGTAGCTTTTCGACAGGGTGAAAAACTCAACCGCCACATCACGGGCACCCGGTACCTGCATAATTGACGGCGCTTTCCAGCCATCATAAACGATATCAGCATAGGCGAGATCGTGTACCACCAGCACGTCGTAACGCTTAGCCAGCGCGACCACTTTCTCAAAGAATTCGAGTTCGACGCATTGTGCCGTTGGGTTGGACGGGAAACCGAGGATCATCATTTTCGGCTTCGGATAGCTTTCACGAATCGCCCGTTCCAGCTCGTTGAAGAAGTCGACGCCTTCCACCAGTGGAACAGAACGCACCTGCGCGCCAGCAATCACCGCCCCATAAATATGAATTGGGTAGCTCGGATTCGGCACCAGGACGGTATCGCCGTGATCGAGCGTCGCCAGCATCAGGTGGCCCAGCCCCTCTTTGGAGCCAATGGTCACAATCGCTTCGCTTTCAGGGTCGATATCCACCTGATAACGATCCTGATACCAGCGGGAGATAGCCCGACGCAAGCGTGGAATGCCGCGTGAGGTTGAATACCCATGGGTATCGGGACGCTGGGCAACTGTGCAGAGTTTCTCAACGATATGCGGCGGCGTTGGGCCGTCAGGGTTACCCATACTGAAATCGATAATGTCTTCACCGCGCCGACGCGCAGCCATTTTCAGTTCAGCAGTGATATTGAAAACATAAGGGGGGAGACGATCGATACGCGTAAAACGGCGTTCAGGACTGAATTCAGCCATAGATTCCTCAGAGTCACGTTAGCGCCCGGACCGTCCGAGCGACGCTGCCACCCGTGTGGCATGCTTAGAAAATAACCTGAAGAAAAAGACGCTGTCGAGGGGATAACGGCAAAACAATATATTGCGCTAAAACGGGAATGCGATTGTAGTGAAAAGCGGAACTCTTATCGTGATCAGGCAGTTTTAAGCGCTGCGATTTAACACAATGTTTTCAGTATCGTTACCTGACGTTTCTCCACAAACGAAAAAGCAGCGACTTTCAGTCAAAAGCCAGCAATCCCCTTTGAGAATTATGGTTTTTCCCCATTTGATAAATCTGATGGATAGCTGGTCATCTGGCCCTATGTTTTCTATCATAGATTTTTCCCGTTTTCCCAGGCCTGACCGTGCACGAAATCTTCAATATGCTCCTGGCGGTGTTCGACCGCGCGGCATTAATGCTGATCTGTCTCTTTTTCCTTATCCGCATCCGCTTGTTTCGCGAACTGTTGCATAAATCTGCCCACTCGCCAAAAGAGCTGCTGGCCGTTACGTTTATCTTTTCGATGTTTGCCCTGTTCAGCACCTGGTCCGGCGTGCCGGTAGAAGGCTCGCTGGTGAACGTGCGCATCATCGCCGTCATGTCGGGCGGGATCCTCTTTGGTCCCTGGGTCGGGATTATCACAGGCATTATCGCCGGCACCCATCGATACCTGATTGATATTGGCGGCGTGACGGCAGTCCCCTGCTTTATCACCAGCATTATTGCCGGGGTACTCTCCGGCTGGATTAACCGCAAAATCCCGAAAAAACAGCACTGGCGTGCGGGGATTATCGCGGGGATGGTCTGCGAAACGCTGACCATGATCCTGGTCGTCGTCTGGGCACCGACCACTGCGCTGGGGCTGGATATCGTCTCGAAGATCGGTATTCCGATGATCCTCGGGAGCGTCTGTATAGGCTTTATCGTGCTGCTGGTGCAAAGCGTGGAAGGCGAAAAAGAGGCCAGCGCCGCGCGTCAGGCGAAGCTGGCACTGGATATTGCCAACAAAACGCTGCCGCTTTTCCGACACGTTAACACCGAATCTTTACGTCAGGTTTGCGATATCATCCGCCGGGATATTCACGCCGATGCGGTCGCCATCACCAATATTGACCACGTGCTGGCCTATGTTGGCGTCGGTGAGCACAATTATCGCGACAGCGACGATACCATCAGCCCGACCACCAGACAGGCGATTAACTACGGAAAAATCATCATTAAAAACAATGATGAAGCCCACCGGACGCCAGAGATCCACTCAATGCTGGTGATCCCGCTGTGGGAAAAAGGCGTGGTCACGGGGACGCTGAAAATTTACTACTGCCATGCGCACCAAATCACCTCCTCGCTCCAGGAGATGGCGATTGGCCTGTCGCAGATCATCTCCACCCAACTCGAAGTTTCGCGTGCGGAGCAGTTGCGCGAGATGGCAAATAAGGCAGAGCTGCGTGCCCTGCAAAGCAAGATCAATCCCCATTTCCTGTTTAACGCGCTGAACGCTATCTCCTCTTCCATTCGTCTTAATCCGGATACCGCGCGGCAGCTGATTTTTAATCTGTCGCGCTATCTGCGCTACAACATTGAGTTAAAAGACGACGAGCAGATCGACATCAAAAAAGAGCTGTATCAAATCAAGGATTACATCGCGATTGAGCAGGCACGCTTTGGCGATAAGCTGACGGTCATTTACGATATTGATGAAGAGGTCAACTGCGTGATCCCAAGCCTGCTGATCCAGCCGCTGGTGGAAAACGCCATTGTTCACGGCATTCAGCCGTGTAAAGGAAAAGGCGTGGTCACGATTAGCGTGACGGAAAGCGGTAACCGCGTGCGAATCGCCGTGCGCGATACCGGACACGGCATCGATCCAAAAGTGATCGAGCGCGTCGAATCAAACGAAATGCCGGGAAATAAAATCGGGCTGCTGAACGTGCACCACCGGGTCAAGCTGCTGTACGGTGACGGGCTGCACATTCACCGCCTTGAGCCGGGCACCGAGATTGCTTTTTATGTTCCGAACGAACGAACGCCCGTTAATGCCCCCATATCCTTGTTGCCGTAGGCCGGAGTAACAGATGAAAGTCATCATCGTAGAAGATGAAATTCTGGCTCAGCAGGAGTTGAGCTGGCTTATCAAAACCCACAGCCAGATGGAGATTGTTGGCTGTTTTGAGGATGGCCTGGACGTGCTGAAATTTTTGCAGCATAACCGGGTCGACGCGATTTTTCTCGATATTAATATTCCGTCTCTGGACGGCGTTCTGCTGGCGCAAAATATCAATCAGTTCGCCCACAAGCCGTTTATTGTGTTTGTCACCGCGTGGAAAGAGCATGCCGTGGAAGCCTTCGAGCTGGAGGCGTTTGACTATATTCTCAAGCCGTATCAGGAGTCGCGTATTATCAGCATGCTGCATAAGCTGGAAGCCGCATGGCAGCAGCAGTCGCTGCCCGCCAGTGCCAGTCCGGTAGCGCGGGAAAACGACACCATTAATCTGGTCAAGGACGAACGGATCATCGTCACGCCTGTCGACGATATTTACTATGCTGAAGCGCACGAAAAAATGACGTTTGTCTATACGCGGCGTGAGGCCTACGTAATGGCGATGAACATCACCGAATTTTGCAACAAACTCCCGGCAGCGCACTTCTTCCGCTGCCACCGCTCGTTCTGCGTCAACCTGAACAAGATCCGCGAGATCGAACCCTGGTTTAATAACACCTATATTTTGCGTCTGAAGGATCTGGATTTTCAGGTGCCGGTAAGCCGCAGCAGAGTGAAAGCGTTCCGCCAGCTCATGCACCTGTAGCGCGTTCCCTCTCCCGCAGGAGAGGGAGACGGATGTCAGAGGATCTGGCCAAGTACCTGACGCAGATGCGCCCCGGAGCCAAGCAAGCCCGGATTGTCGTGGACAATCAGGTAAACCGGAATGTCCTGCACGTAACTTTTGAAGCGGCCTTTGTCTTCAAAGCCACCACGGAAACCGGAGGCGGTAAAGAAATCGAGGAAGCGCGGCACGATCCCGCCCGCAATATAGACCCCGCCAAAGGTGCCGAGATTCAGGGCCAGGTTGCCGCCGAAACGCCCCATAATGACGCAGAACAACGACAAAGCACGACGGCAGTCAATACAACTGTCGGCCAGCGCGCGTTCGGTCACATCTTTAGGCTGCAGATTTTCCGGCAGACGACCGTCTGATTTTACAATCGCCCGATACAGGTTCACCAGACCCGGACCAGAAAGCACGCGCTCGGCCGACACGTGACCAATCTCGGCGCGTAGCTCCTCAAGAATAATGCCCTCTTCTTCGCTGTTCGGCGCAAAATCCACGTGGCCGCCCTCACCCGGCAGGCTGACCCAGCGTTTGTCGACGTGAACCAGGTGCGCCACCCCCAGACCGGTTCCGGCGCCGTAAACAGCAATGGGTTTGCCTTCAACCGGGGCCGTACCGCCGAACTGAATCAGATGCTCAGGTTTAAGCATTGGGATAGCCATGGAAACCGCAGTGAAATCGTTGATAATTTCAAGGTGCGAGAAACCGAGGTTTTTCCGCATTTCGGCAATTGAAAAGGCCCACGTGTGGTTGGTCATCGCCACCCAGTCGCCGGTGATCGGACAGGCGATGGCGATACAACCGTCTTCAACGCTCACTTTATGCTCTTCAAGATAGACGCGAACTACCGCTTCCAGGCTTGGGTAATCCAGCCCTGAATAGGTTTTCGCCTGAGAAATTTCACCGCTGTTTACATCGCACAGGGCAAGGCGCGCATTGGTGCCGCCAACATCACCTACCAAAGCATACTTTGTCATTCTTCTACTGCTCCGCTAAAGTCAGAATAAATCTTTGGGACACTGTAAATTCAAGGCGTGATAACAACAACGACCAGAAGGTGACTGCCCATGGATTATCGATCTTCGTCACATAATAACTTTACCGTTTCAGCACCTTTTGCACTATTGCCACAATGCTGATTGTGCAAAGTAACGTTAAGCCGTTTTGTACAAGGAAATCATCATGCTCCATCCGCGAGCCAGAACCATGCTGTTATTGGCTGTCCCGGCGCTAATTATTGGCGTAGCGTCGAGCCTGGTGCTCATCGTCGTCATGAAAGTAGCGGCAGTGCTGCAAACGATTTTATGGACCGCGCTGCCGGTTAAACTTGGCATCAGCACTGACTCGCCAGGGTGGATCATGATGATGCTGACCCTGACCGGAATTGCCGTAGGTCTGGTGATCCGCTATAGCCCGGGCCATGCCGGGCCGGACCCGGCACTGGAACCCTTGATTGGTGCGCCAGTATCTCCCTCTGCTCTGCCGGGGCTTGTTATCGCGCTGATTATCGGTCTTGCGGGCGGCGTAAGTCTCGGGCCTGAACATCCCATTATGGCGGTTAATATCGCGCTGGCGGTCTTTCTGGGAGCGCGTCTTTTCCCGCGCGTTGGCGCGCTGGACTGGACGATTCTGGCTTCCGCCGGTACCATCGGGGCACTGTTTGGTACCCCAATAGCGGCTGCGCTCATCTTTTCGCAAACGCTCAGCAGCGACAATGATGTGCCGCTGTGGGATAAACTCTTTGCGCCATTGATGGCCGCCGCAGCAGGGGCCCTCACGACCAGCCTGTTTTTCCATCCTCATTTTTCACTCCCCATCCCCCACTATGGCCAGATGCAACTCACCGATATTGTCAGCGGTGCCGTCGTCGTCGCGATAGCCATTGCGCTGGGAATGATCGCAGTGTGGTGTCTTCCGCGCCTGCATCGTCTGATGCACAGGCTGAAGCATCCGGTGCTGATTCTGGGTATGGGCGGTTTTATTCTGGGCGTTTTAGGCGCTATCGGCGGGACGGTTACGCTGTTTAAGGGTCTGGACGAGATGCAGCAGCTGGCCTTCAGCCAGGTCTTTGGCGTCTCCGATTATCTGCTGTTCGCGCTGGTAAAACTGGCGGCGCTGGTGATCGCTGCAGCCTGTGGTTTCCGGGGAGGACGGATCTTCCCTGCGGTATTTGTTGGCGTCGCGCTGGGGCTGATGCTGCATGAGCACGTCGACGCTGTCCCTGCGGCGATTACCGTCTCCTGCTCCATTCTGGGGCTGGTACTGGTGGTAACGCGCGATGCGTGGCTGAGTCTGTTTATGGCGGCCGTTGTGGTGCCGGATACCACGCTTCTGCCGCTCCTTTGTATCGTGATGTTGCCCGCCTGGCTCCTGCTGGCGGGCAAACCGATGTTGATGGCATGGCGAAACGACAGGTAATCAGGCGTTATTGCGCGCCTCCAGCGCTTTGGTCAGCGCGCTCAGCAGCGGCGGAATATCGGCTTTCGGCAGCATCACCTCGATCAGCGATAGTCGCTCGTGGTGTGCTACTTTATCCAGCACCTCCGCCAGTGTTTCCGCTTCGCTGACGCGCCAGCATTCTGCCTCTGGCGCCAGGCTCAGCGCCTGCGGGATCTGCGTCCAGTTCCAGAGGGCAATATCGTTATAGCGCTGCTCCGGCCCGTGGATGGCTCTCTCAACCGTGTATCCCTCGTTGTTAAGCACCAGAATAATCGGGCGCTGCTTGTCGCGCAGCATCGAGCCCAGCTCCTGAATGGTCAACTGCGCGGCACCGTCACCCGTCAGGACAATCACGCGTCGGTTCGGACACGCTGTTTGCGCGCCAAACGCCGCCGCGAGCGTGTAGCCGATCGATCCCCAAAGCGGCTGGACGATAAAGTTCACGTCTGCCGGTAAACGCAAATCGATAGCGCCGAAAGCAGACGTCCCCTGGTCAGCCAGAATAATGTCTCCGGGGCGAATAAACGTTTGCAGGGTACGCCAGAAGCTCTCCTGAGTCAGCGCCCCTTCGATAGTGGGGAAAGAAGAGCTGCTGTGATCCGATGGCGCTCGCGTATCACGTACATGCGTTTTGCACAGCGCTGTCAGCGTTTCAATGGCCTCCCTCATCGGGATACCCGTAAACCAGACGTCGCCGACGCGGGACGCGTGGGGCTGAACCTCTATCGTCTGATCTGGCGTCAGCTGGTGGGTAAACCCGGCAGTGAGCGTATCGGTAAAGCGCGTGCCAATGCACAGCACCGTATCAGCCCCCTCGATTGCCTCTTTGACCGCCGCGGCGCTCGCCGATCCGCTGTAGGTGCCATAAAAACCGCTCTGTCGTTCGTCAAAAATGCCCTTGCCCATCAGCATGGTGGCGTGTGCCATCGGCACCTCTTTCACCCACGTCTGAAGGGCCGCGCGCAAACCGTGGCGCAGCACCAGGAAGTCCGCTAACAGCGCGGTGCGTTTGCTCGTTGACAAACGCTTTTCGGCAGCCTCACGGAACGCTTGCATGCAGGCTGAATCGGCTGGTGCGGAGTTAAGAGTGAGAGCGCTTACAGGGGGCGTAGCGGCTTTTTTCGCCACATCGGCGGGCAGCATCAGGTAGCCCGGACGGCGCTCCCGCAGCATGGTGGTCAGGACTCTGTCAATTTCATAGCAGGCGTTTTGTTCGGTAAGCACCGCCTGTGCAACGGTGATGGGTTCGCTCATGTGGTAGAAATGGCGGAACTCGCCGTCGCCTAAGGTGTGGTGCAGTAACTCTCCTCGCTGCTGCGCCGCCATACCCGGAGCCCCCACAATATGGAGCACGGGGACATGTTCGGCAAAGCTGCCCGCTACACCGTTCATGGCGCTTAACTCCCCAACGCCGAAAGTCGTCAGGAGTGCGGCAAATCCCTTACAGCGGGCATAGCCGTCTGCGGCGTAAGACGCGTTCAGCTCGTTGGCACAGCCCACCCAGCAGATGTCCGGGCTGTCTATCACATGGTCGAGAAACTGCAGGTTATAGTCGCCCGGCACGCCAAACAGATGATCGGCACCGCAATCTGTTAGTCGGTCCAGCAGGTAATCGGCGACGCAATAGGGGGTACGCATATTATAGGTGTCCTTCTGACGTTGACCTCACTCTGAGTATTAAATAAGCGTGAAGGGTGTCCAGAATTGGCGACAATCAGGGGCTGGAAAGAATGCTTTACGAAAAAAGCTGAGCTATGCTCATTTTCTTCAGGTTAGTGTAAACGCATACACTGATTTTTCTTTCCAGCGCCAGAGGTCTCGCTCATGGGTTATCAACCTGACAAAAATCGTTACCAGACAATGCAATATCGCCGCTGTGGACAAAGCGGCCTCAAGCTTCCCGCCATCTCGCTGGGGCTTTGGCATAATTTTGGCGACGCGACGCTGCTCGAAAACAGCCGTCAACTTTTACAGCGCGCCTTCGATTTGGGTATTACACATTTTGACCTTGCTAATAATTACGGCCCACCTCCTGGTTCAGCCGAACGCAACTTCGGGCGCATCCTGCAGGAGGATTTCCTGCCCTGGCGCGATGAGCTAATCATCTCCACCAAAGCGGGCTACACCATGTGGGACGGGCCTTACGGCGACTGGGGCTCGCGTAAATATCTGATTTCCAGCCTGGACCAGAGCCTCAGGCGTATGGGGCTGGAGTACGTTGATATCTTCTATCACCACCGCCCCGATCCACAAACGCCGCTACGTGAAACGATGAAAGCGCTTGACCATGTGGTGCGCCAGGGCAAAGCGCTGTACATCGGCCTGTCCAACTACCCGGCAGAACTGGCGCGGCAGGCGATTGAAATACTGGAGGATCTGGGCACGCCCTGTCTAATCCACCAGCCGAAGTACTCCATGTTTGAACGTGCGCCTGAAGAGGGGTTGCTGGACGTGTTGCAGCAAAATGGGGTGGGATGTATCCCCTTCTCTCCCCTGGCGGGCGGACAGTTGACCGATCGCTATCTGAACGGCATCCCGGCAGATTCTCGCGCAGCAAGCGGCAGTAAGTTCCTTAATCCGGAACAGGTCACCGACAAAAAGCTGGAAAAGGTACGCAAGCTGAATGCGCTGGCGGAAAAACGGGGGCAAAAGCTTTCGCAAATGGCACTGGCCTGGCTCCTGCGCCACGATGCGGTGACATCAGTGCTCATCGGCGCAAGCAAAACCGGACAAATTGAAGATGCTGCAGGCATGCTTGAAAATCGTCATTTCTCCGCAGAAGAGCTGAAGACGATAGAAGCGATTCTGTCCAGTTCAGATTAAAAACACTTTTAGCAAAAAGTGCTCTCGTTCATGATTTAGGAGTTGAGGCGATGAAACGAATGTTTACCAACTCGTAAAATTGCGTTAACAGGTCGCACAGCGGCCCCGATCGTGAAGGAGAAGAGTATGTTCAGGTCACTGATTCTTGCAGCGGTACTACTGGCTTCGGCCCCGCTGGTCGCCAATGCGGGCGAAATCACCCTGTTGCCATCGATTAAATTACAAATTGGCGATCGTGATGACTACGGCAGATACTGGGACGGTGGCTACTGGCGCGACCGTGACTACTGGCACCGACATTATGAGTGGCGTAAAAACCGCTGGTGGAAACACGATAACGGCTATCACCGTGGCTGGGATAAGCGTAAGGCCTACGAGCGCGGCTACCGCGAAGGCTGGAACGATCGTGACGACCGCCGTGGCGGCAGGGGGCACGGAAAAGGCAGAGGCCATGGTCACGGCCATCACCATTAACAGCTAAAAGGAGCCTCACGGCTCCTTTTTCTTTTACAGGCCTGCTGCTGTGCCTATCAGCAACCACATGTTTAACGCCACCACCACGACCACAATGGCCCACCCGGCGCGTTTCACCCACATCGAATTCACCAGATCGCCCATCAGCGATTTGTTGCTGGTGAATATCAGTAGCGGCACCAGCGCCAGCGCAATACCGAAACTCAGCAGCACCTGACTCATCACCAGAATGCGGGTCGGATCCAGCCCCATCAGAATTACAATAAAGGAAGGCAGCATCGTTACCGAACGGCGAACCCACAGTGGAATATGGAAACGTACGAACCCCTGCATCACCACCTGCCCGGCCAGTGTCCCCACAACCGTAGAGGAAAGTCCCGCAGCAACCAGGCTTAAACCAAAAATAGTGGCAGCGGCATGGCTCAGCAACGGCTCCAGCGTCAGGTACGCCTGGTCGAGATCGGCAACCCCGGTATGCCCGTTAAAGTGAAACGCGGCGGCGGCAGTCGCCATCATCGCCAGATTCACAAATCCGGCAATGGTCATCGCAATTGCCACATCCCATTTCGAGGCGGAGTAGCGCTCTTTACTCGTCCCGCCGTGCAGATTTTGGGTTAAAGAAGAGTGCAGATAAATTACGTGCGGCATAATGGTCGCCCCCAGCACCCCGGCGGCCAGAAATACGGCTTCAGAGGTGGGTAACGACGGGATCACCATCCCTTTCGTCAACTGCACCAGATTCGGCTGGGAGAAAATCAGCTCAACAATATAGGCGGCAGCGACGAACAGCAGCAGGCCGCCGATGACTTTCTCCAGCGGTTTTTGTCCCCGCCTCTGGAGCATCAAAATAAGGAACGTGGCGATACCGGTCAGCACGGCGCCCTGTAGCAGGGAGACGCCCAGAATAAGCTTAAAGCCGATCGCCGCCCCGATAAACTCGGCGAGATCGGTGGCCATGGCGATAATTTCCGCCTGGACCCAGTAAAACCATACCGCCGGACGCGGATAGTGATCGCGGATTTGCTCCGCCAGGTTTTTCCCGGTGGCAATACCCAGCTTCGCGGAAAGCATCTGAATCAGCATCGCCATCAGGTTGGCCCACACCACAACCCACAGCAGCTTATAGCCGAAACTGGCCCCGGCCTGAATATTGGTCGCAAAATTACCCGGATCGATGTAGCCAATCGCGGCAATGAATGCAGGTCCCATTAATGCGAACCGCAGCTTGCGTGCCGCCCTGCCGCTGCTACTCTCTACGCGACTATTCGTCATTTCTGCCTCTGGAAATATAGCCTGTGCTATGTTTTATGCTATCAAAATGAGAATGATTATCAAGTTCATTTGTAATGGTTAACATGATTACTCTGATAGCCAGGGACAATAGACAGGCAGGTGGAGCAAGGTCACAGAATGTGAAAATGCGCAGACATTTGTGAAGCGTAGCACACAAACTTAACTTTTCACTCATTTACCTAACATAACAAAAATGTATTGTTGATCACTATTTTTGAGACTCGTCACAGGATGTAACTATAGTGTGGGCTTGATCTCGTTTTCTTTGTGCTTGTTACATAGAATGTGCACGGAAATTAAACCTGCCTCATATTTGGAGCAAATATGGACCGCGTCCTTCATTTTGTCCTGGCACTCGTTGTCGTTACTGCACTCGCATTGCTGGTCAGCACTGACCGCAAAAATATTCGTATTCGCTATGTTGTCCAGCTGCTGGTCATTGAAGTTTTACTTGCGTGGTTCTTCCTGAACTCCAACGTAGGCCTCGGCTTCGTGAAAGGCTTCTCCGAAATGTTCGAAAAACTGCTCGGATTTGCCAACGACGGGACTAACTTTGTCTTTGGCAACATGAACGATCAGGGTTTGGCCTTCTTCTTCCTGAAAGTGCTCTGCCCTATCGTCTTCATCTCTGCCCTGATCGGGATCCTCCAGCACATTCGTGTTCTGCCGGTGGTTATCCGTGCAATCGGCTTCCTGTTATCGAAAGTTAATGGCATGGGCAAGCTGGAATCCTTTAACGCAGTCAGCTCGCTGATCCTGGGTCAGTCTGAGAACTTCATTGCGTATAAAGATATCCTCGGCAAGATGTCCCGTAACCGCATGTACACCATGGCGGCGACAGCAATGTCTACCGTTTCCATGTCTATCGTGGGCGCGTATATGACTATGCTGGAACCTAAATACGTGGTTGCAGCGCTGGTTCTGAATATGTTCAGCACCTTTATTGTTCTTTCGCTGATTAACCCGTACCGCGTGGATGCCAGCGAAGAGAACATTCAGATGTCAAACCTGCACGAGGGACAGAGCTTCTTCGAAATGCTGGGTGAATACATTCTGGCGGGTTTCAAGGTTGCGATTATCGTTGCCGCGATGCTGATTGGCTTTATCGCACTGATCGCTGCGCTGAACGCCCTGTTTGCGGCCGTACTTGGTATTTCGTTCCAGGGTATTCTGGGCTATATCTTCTACCCCGTCGCTTGGGTAATGGGTGTGCCCGCTCACGAAGCGTTGCAGGTGGGCAGTATCATGGCAACGAAACTGGTATCCAATGAATTCGTGGCGATGATGGATCTTCAGAAGATTGCCAGCACGCTCTCCCCGCGTGCGGAAGGGATCCTGTCCGTCTTCCTGGTCTCCTTCGCGAACTTCTCTTCCATCGGTATTATCGCTGGTGCGATTAAAGGCCTGAACGAAGAGCAAGGTAACGTCGTTTCTCGCTTTGGCCTGAAGCTGGTTTACGGTTCAACGCTGGTGAGCGTCCTGTCTGCCTCTATCGCAGCATTGGTGCTGTAATCCATACCGCTCAATGAAAACCGGGAGCCATCGCTCCCGGTTTTTTTATGTCTCCAGCGCCGTCAGGGGCAGTGGTTTACCAATCAAATAGCCCTGCAAATAATCAACGCCGTATCGCAGCAACATCTCGCGTTGTTCAGCCGATTCCACATATTCAGCCACCACACAAAGCGATTTCGTTTTTGCCATGTTGCAAATGGACTGCACGATCATCGCATCCATGCTGTCGGTGCAGATATCTTTCACGAAGCAGCCATCGATCTTAATGATATCGGCCTCCAGTCGCTTCAGGCGCTCAAAGTTGGCATAGCCGGTACCAAAGTCATCGATAGCAATGCGGAAGCCATAATCCCGCAGCTGCTGGATATTGTTGATGCTGCTTCCCGAGTCAGAGAAAGCCTGTTCCTCGGTGATCTCAATGACGATATCTTGCGGTGCAACGGCGTAGCGTTCAAAAAGCGCGATGATCTCAGCTGCAATCTCGTTCTGCATCAGCGTCAGCGGCATCAGATTAACGGAGAACCGCGTTCCGGCCCGTCCGGATGGATGACTGCGCATCCACATCAGCAATTTTTCCACCACGTTCAGGTCGAATCGGTGGCTCAGGTTGAACTGAGCAATCAGCGGAATAAAGCGGTCAGGGGTGATGATCTCACCATCACTTTCAAGACGCGAAAGGATTTCAAAGTACCCTTCTCCGCGCGCGTTGTGAATTGGCTGCGCGTAAAGATGGAGACCACCGATATCAAGGGCGCGTTTTATACGGGCCAGCATTAGCACCCTGTCCGTCGTATGACCAGAAACATCATCCAGACTGTTGGTTAACGCAAGGACGTTATGCCCGGAACAGGACTGCTCGGACAGCCAGCTCAACTGACCCAGCGTGTGATGCACGCTTTCTCCATTTGGCACTTCCCCCCAGGAGGCACCAAACTCAATGTCGAGCTCAGTCTTGTTCCAGATAATTTTACGGCTGTTCAGATGGTCAACCATAAATTGCAGACGTTCAGCCGTGCCCGGTCCCAGCAAGACCAACATCAGTTCACTGCCTGGTAACTGGAAGAGCTTCTCGTCTTTTTGCAATAACGGCTGCAGCGACGCGGTGATCATCTTTTTACAGTGCACGCGCATGAGGATGCCGTAGTGACGGCTCAGGAATTCCAGATTATCCAGACGCAAGCAGCAGACTTTGGCCTCAGGATGATGCTGTAGAAAAACTTCCAGCGCACGAATGTTAGGCAGACCGGTGAGCGGATCGGTAAGCGCCCTCTCCTGCCACCCCTGTTTAAGCCATTCACTTTTCTGATAGATCTGCGACATGTAAAGCAGGCAGATAGCGAAAGAGATGAGTACCGACAGAATAAAGGAGAGCGAGTGGCCCGATTCAACGCCATTGAGAAAATTATAATTATAGGTCAACAACATGAGCGCTGAGGCTGCCCAGAATAAAGAGATGAGCGCATAGCTCAAACGACCAATACCCAGGGTAAAAAGAATGAAAACGGTCGGCATCAAATAACCCGCAATAAACTGCGACTCAAAAGGCGCGCATAAAATAGCGATCATTGAGACCAACAGCATCAGCCACACAACGATAAATAACGCTTTTTTGTTGCAAAAGAGGGGCTTCACGCTTCGCCGCCAGAATGTTCGGGCATAGCGAGGATTAATAATCATTCTTAATGGATAATAGAACATCATGGTGAAAATCAGGGCGGCGCAAATCAGACTCTGAATATCGATAACGTTATAAATTGCAGAGCCTTCGCCGAAATAGGAGGAGATTGTTACCGGGAAATCAAATAAATACCCCGCCAGATACATCGATAATTTGATGCCCACAGGCACCATAAATCCGAGCCATAAAATACGTATACCAATGTACTTATTCGGCATGCTGTGGCGCCAGCGCTTGCCCAGCATCAAACGGATAACGCCACAGGCGGCGAAGACGGAAAACGTCTGACAACATAATAAAACGATAGATTGTAGCGGGGCTAAATCAAAGTAATAAGCATTAGTAACACTAAAACTTAGCAACAAAGGAATGATTGCCCGTCGTCCAAATAACAACACGATGGCGAGCATGGCGCTTAAGGGCAGCCACGCTAAATAAACATCATTTTCGTTAACGATAGCGCGCGGAGAGATATAACGGGAAAAGGGGATCGCAATCAGGCTTAGCGCCAGGGCAATCATAAATATTTTTACATTATTGTAAATTTTTCTATTCATTAATCCGGGTAATCTATTTAACCATCGTCTTATTGACCGGATCGATAATAGGTTTATTAATTGGACGAATCAAGTTTAGGTCTATTTATGGACTTATTTATTGATTTGGATTGAGGTGAGGTATAGAAAATGACGTTAATTGCAACAAAAACAGTCTAAATATTTTACAAGATATAAAAAACCCCCGTCTGACGACGAGGGTTTAAATTTTGGTGGAGCTAAGCGGGATCGAACCGCTGACCTCTTGCATGCCATGCAAGCGC
>OJWU01000013.1_pt1 | contig 135677 bp, 154 predicted proteins | sample 1600531 | NCBI WGS metagenome assembly OJWU01 (sample SAMN04436822, study PRJEB24849) | human gut metagenome | biome: human gut; feature: NICU; material: stool | host: Homo sapiens | place: USA: Saint Louis, MO | collected 2011-05-27 | reverse complement strand
GTCTCGTGCTCAAGATTATTTTCGGTATCATTATCGTGTCGTTCATATTGACCGGTGTGAGTAGTTACCTCATCGGCGGTGGCGCGAACTACGCCGCAAAAGTGAATGGCCAGGAAATTAGCCGTGGGCAGTTCGAGAACGCTTTTGCTGGTGAACGTAACCGCATGCAGCAACAGCTGGGCGACCAATACTCTGAACTTGCAGCCAACGAAGGCTATATGAAAAACCTGCGTCAGCAGACGTTGAACCGCCTTATCGACGAAGCGCTGCTGGACCAGTACGCGAAAAGCCTCGGTCTGGGCATCAGCGATGAGCAGGTTAAAAAAGCCATCTTCTCGACGCAGGCTTTCCAGTCTAATGGGAAGTTCGACAACGCGCGTTACAACAGCATTGTTAACCAGATGGGGATGACGGCTGACCAGTACGCACAGGCGCTGCGTAACCAGTTGACCACGCAACAGCTGATCAACGCGGTGGTGGGCACCGATTTCATGCTGAAAGGCGAAACTGAAGCGCTGGCGGCACTGGTAGCGCAGCAACGCGTGGTGCGTGAAGCGACGATTGATGTCAATGCACTGGCGGCGAAACAGCAGGTTAGCGACGCTGAAGTTAATGCTTACTACGAGCAAAACAAGAACAACTTCATCTCTCCTGAACAGTTCCGCGTAAGCTATATCAAGCTGGATGCTGCCGCGATGCAGAAAAACGCGACTGACGCCGAGATCCAGTCTTATTACGACCAGCATCAGGATCAGTTCACTCAGCCGCAGCGTAACCGTTACAGCGTGATCCAGACCAAAACGGAAGCAGAAGCAAAAGCCGTGCTGGACGAGCTGAACAAAGGCGCTGATTTCGCGACCGTGGCGAAAGCAAAATCCACCGACATTATTTCTGCCAAAAACGGTGGTGATATGGGCTGGCTGGAAGATTCCACTACCCCGGACGAGCTGAAAAATGCGGGTCTTAAAGAGAAAGGCCAACTGTCTGGTGTAATCAAATCCTCCGTTGGCTTCCTGGTGGCGCGTCTGGACGATGTCGTAGCGGCGAAAACCAAGCCGCTGGCTGACGTTCGTGATGATATCGCTGCGAAAGTGAAGCAGGAGAAAGCGCTGGACGCCTTCTATGCTCTGCAACAGAAAGTGAGCGATGCCGCAAGCAACGACAACGAATCACTGGCGGGCGCTGAGCAGGCTGCTGGCGTGAAAGCGGTTGAGACGGGCTGGTTCAGCCATGAAAATCTGCCGGAAGAACTGAACTTCAAACCGGTTTCAGATGCCATTTTCAATGGTGGTCTGGTAGGTGAGAACGGTACGCCGGGCAGCAACTCAGACATCATTACCGTTGACGGTGACCGTGCGTTCGTACTGCGCGTCAGCGAGCACAAAGCCGAGGCAGTGAAGCCCCTGGCGCAAGTGAAAGATCAGGTGGTGGCGCTGGTCAAACACAACAAAGCGGCACAGCAGGCAAAACTGGATGCAGAGAAAATTCTGGCCGATCTGAAAGCCGGTAAGAACGATGCACTGAAAGCGGCTGGCCTGAACTTTGGCGAAGCCAAAACGCTGAGCCGTACCGGTCAGGATCCTGTCAGCCAGGCGGCGTTTGGTCTGAGCCTGCCGGCGAAAGACAAACCTGTCTTTGGCACCACGACCGATATGCAGGGTAACGTGGTGATTCTGGCGCTGGATGAAGTCAAAGCCGGCACGCTGCCAGACGCGCAGAAGAAGGCCATGGTTCAGGGAATTACCCAGAATAATGCCCAGATTGCTTTCGAAGCGATGATGAGCAACCTGCGTAAAGAAGCCAAAATCAAGCTGGGTGATGTGGTGACCCAGGAGCAATAATTACGTACCTGCTCGCAGATTTTCGTAACGCTCTGCAAAAACTAAAGGCCGCTTTCGCGGCCTTTTCCATTTCTGCAATCTGCTGTTTGTCCCTGTTTTCTCGTACGGCTATCGTGGCGTGGCTGTCAACAAACAAGGAGAAAACAGCATGAAATGTGGAATCAAAGCACTGTTAATTACACTGGCTATTGCCACTTCCGGGATGAGTGCGGGAGCGCTGGCGGCGTCGCCCTCGGCTAAAGCGCAGGCTGCACAGACCAAAACAGACTCAGCTGCGCAGGCTCATACGCAATCAAAAGCGACTGAGGCCGGTAAAAGTGCAGAGGATGACGGTACGCGAGTCAGCATCAATTCGGCATCGGCAGAAGAGCTCGCGCGCGTGATGAACGGTGTGGGACTTAAAAAAGCCCAGGCCATTGTTAGTTACCGCGAGGAGTACGGTCCTTTTAAAACCCTTGACGATCTCAAGCAGGTGCCGGGTATGGGCAGCGCGCTGGTTGAGCGCAATCTCGCACACCTGACGCTGTAATCGCGTAATCACTTGCACTGCGGCAAAAATTTGCCAGGATAAAGAGGTCATACCAGTTATGACCTCTGAACCTATAACAACGAAAGGCTATTGCGCTATGCAGACACAAATCAAAGTCCGTGGTTATCACCTCGATGTTTACCAGCACGTCAATAACGCCCGCTACCTTGAATTTCTTGAAGAGGCGCGCTGGGATGGCCTGGAGAATAGCGAAAGCTTCCAGTGGCTGACCGCACACAACATCGCGTTTGTGGTCGTCAACATCAACATTAACTACCGCCGCCCGGCTGTGCTGGGGGATGTGCTCACCGTGACCAGTGAGGTCCAACAACTGAATGGCAAAAGTGGTGTATTGAGCCAGGTCGTCACGCTTGAGCCAGAAGGGCAGGTGGTGGCCGATGCGCTGATCACCTTTGTCTGTATCGATCTCAAAACCCAGAAAGCGTTGCCGCTGGAAGGGGAGTTGCGCGAAAAGCTGGAGCTGATGATCGCGTAAAAAATGTTCAGGGATAACCGTGCTGTCGCCACTTACCGTTCGACAGCACGGTCAGGTCGCCCTTATTTCAGACCGGTCTTTTTCTGCATCGCGGCCATCACGCCCGCTTTATCCGCAAGATAATGATTCAGACCGTTCGCGCGCAGGTTACAGGCGGCACACTGCCCGCAGCCGTCCCCTTTAATGCCGTTGTAGCAGGTCAGGGTCTCGTTGCGAACGATATCCAGCTTGCCCCAGTAGTCGGCCAGCGCCCAGGTTTCGGCTTTATCCAGCCACATCAGCGGCGTTTCGAAGCGGGTCTCTTTTGCCATTCCCAGATCCACGGCGTGATTGAGCGCTTTCACGAATTCATCCCGGCAGTCCGGGTAGCCAGAGAAGTCGGTCTCACACACGCCCGTGATCACCGCTTCGGCTTTCACCTGGTAGGCATAGATTGCCGTCAGGGTCAGGAAGAGAATATTACGCCCAGGTACGAAGGTATTCGGAATGCCGCTGGCATCCGGTTCGTAATCAGGCACCGGAATGCTGTCGCGGGTGAGACTGCTGACGGCCAGTTCATTTAACAGCGTCACGTCCAGCACTTTATGAGCGCGGGCGCCCAGTTTGAGGGCCAGTTCACGAGCGACATCGATTTCAGCGCGATGACGCTGACCATAATCAAAAGTGACGCAGTGCACTTCATCATACTGGTGAAGTGCCTGAATCAGGCAGGTTGTGGAATCTTGTCCTCCGCTGAACACGACGACGGCACGTTTCATAGATCATCTCGACAGTTACGGTAAAAGCGTCATGTTAACGCCTGGCTAAAGCGGCGACCAGCTTCTTCACGCGTTTGGTGGAGGAAGCCAGGCTTCGGTGAAGTCAAACCAGCCGCGAGTGTTAAGGCGTATTCCGTTGACGCCCGGAGGAGCGCTGATTTGATACTGGTAGTTAAAGAGCGGCGTCAGGACGGCTGTCTCCATTAACCGGCTGAAGATAGCCTGAAGTCCTGCGTGTCGGTCACGTTCGTCGGCCTGCGTCTGCACCGCATCCAGTGTGGCCTGCAAATGGGCGTATGCCGGTGCGCTCAGCAGATGCGGCCAGAGCGCATCGCAGCGGAGCCATTGCTCAAGGGTGTACGCTGGCGCTTCGCCAATCAGTCTGTCTCCCATCATGATGTCTGCATCGGCAAGCTGCTGGCAACCGTCCCACGTCTTGGCGTCGTGAAAGATGACGGTCAGTTCACAGCCCTGCCGCGCAAGGTATGCTTTTAACTGGCTGGCCATGGTGTGAAGCTCAACCGGCAGGTGGTAGACAAGCGTCAATGCCTCTGGCAGCACAACGTCGGTTAAATCAGGCCATTGGGGGATCGCCCAGCCGGGAAGCAGTTCCTCGGTAGGAGTGATGAGCCCTTCGTTCAGGGGAAGCGTATGCAGCAGCGTTGAGAGATGAATGATATTAATCAGCCGCTTTGCCTGAAGTTCGCTCAGACGCGGACTTTGTTTCAGCGTGAGGTAGCAGAAGCCCAGACTGGTGCTGTTACTCACCAGCCGCAGGCTGGCCAGCTCGTCGGCCTCGCCAATGGCGATTTGCACCGGGTGGAGACAGCTGGTGCCCAGACTGTAGTCAAAAAGCTGGGGCGTGATCCAGTACTCGATAGCCTTAAGTAACGGATGACCAAGGTGATACTGCTCGTGGCTTTCCAGACGCACCAGTTCAGGCTCAAAAACGCTCAGCCGAAAGGGACCGCTGCCCACCACGGGGTAATCGGGATGCGCCAGACGGCTACAGTAGGTTGCCAGCCTGTGCGCCAGCCAGTAGTCAGGTTGATGGAGAATAAACGTCAGGCTTTGCGGATGCGTGGTTTCGATACGTAAGACGCTGCGGAAAAGCGTGTCCATGCCGGGCTGCGATAGCAGCGCCGTCAGGCTTTGCCTGAGCTGTGCCGTCTCTATTTTATCGCCGTTATGCCAGTGCAGGGTGGAGCGTATGAAGAAATGCCAGCGCAGGCCGTCAGCAGAGACTTCCCAGTGATGCGCCAGATCGCCCGTGGGTTCACTGCTGTTACCATTAAAACGCGTCAAACCAGAGAATACCTGTCCCGCCAGATGCTGCTCCGCCCGGCCAGGGAGAAACCCCGGCTGAAGCGGCTCCAGCGAGCGATAGTAGGGAATACGCAGCGTCGGCGTATCGTTCTGCCATTGCCCGCCCATAAACGGATGCAGCAGCGATCGCAAATCTTCAGGCGCGAGCTGGGCCAGCTCCAGCGCGTTGTGCTGCTGTCCACTTTTCAGGGCCTCTTCCATCATCGTATTACGCAACGAATCCGGGGTGACGTGAAAGCGTAATTCCCCACGCTTTCCTCGTCCGGAGCGGGCGTGCCAGCTTAGCCAGCCCGCCTCCTGCGCCTGGCGCAGCAGGGTGCGTACATGTCGCTCGCTGCAAAAGCAGCGGCTGGCAAGTTCACTGATGGTCACCTGCTGCGTTGCGCCGGCGGAGGGGTGCCACAGACGCTGATACTGGTTAAGACGGTTAAGCTGGCGCATGAAAAACCCGGAACAATAATTATCATCTATTCACTATTACTTCCGTATATCTCACGTAATACTGATGCACAAGTTAACCGCATCACATTTCGGGAGTAATTATGGCTCGGCTCGCTGCATTTGATATGGACGGCACGCTGTTAATGCCGGATCACCGTTTAGGGGAGAAAACCCTGAACACACTTAAGCGCCTGCGCGAGCGTGAAGTCACCCTGACGTTTGCCACTGGTCGTCATGTGCTGGAGATGCGCCATCTGCTGGGAACATTTGCCCTCGATGCGTTCCTGATCACCGGCAACGGGACGCGCATTCACTCCGTCGAGGGCGATGTGCTGCACCGTCAGGATCTGGATCCGGAAGTGGCGAACATCGTCCTGCACAGCACCTGGGATACGCAGGCCAGCGTGCATGTTTTTAACGATGAAGGCTGGTTTACCGGGCGTGAGATCCCGGCCTTGCTGCACGCTCACGTTTACAGCGGCTTTAAATATCAGCTCATCGATTTGCGCCGCATTCCGGCACACAAGGTAACCAAGATCTGCTTCTGCGGCGATCACGACGATCTCTGCCGCCTGCGTATTCAGCTTAACGAGGCGCTGGGCGACCGGGCGCACCTGACCTTCTCGGCGGTGGACTGTCTTGAAGTTCTGCCGGTGGGCTGTAACAAAGGATCTGCGCTGGCGGTGCTGAGCGATCGTCTGGGGCTGACGATGCAGGACTGTATGGCCTTTGGTGACGCCATGAACGACCACGAGATGCTGAGCAGCGTAGGCCGTGGTCTGATTATGGGGAACGCGATGCCGCAACTTATCGCCGCGCTCCCGCATTTACCGGTTATCGGACACTGTCGTAACGAAGCGGTGTCCCATTTTTTGACGCATTGGCTGGACAAAAATAACCTCCCATATTCCCCCGAATAGCGAGATCCTTCCAGCAAGCCAGGCTAAAGCCTGGCTTTTTTTTATTTCACCAGATGCGAAATCTGCGCTTTCCACGGTTCAACATCGCCAATATTGGCCTGTACCCATTCTGCGTTGTAATAGGTGTCCAGGTAGCGTTCCCCGCTGTCGCACAGCAGCGTGACGACAGAGCCGCTAAGGCCTTCTTCACGCATTCTCGCGGCCAGTTGTAGCGCCCCCCACATATTGGTGCCGGTAGAGGCTCCGACCTTACGGCCAAGCTGTGTCTCCAGCCAGTGCGCCGTCGCGACGCTGGCGGCGTCCGGCACGCGGAGCATCTCATCCACAACGTCCGGAATGAACGAGGGTTCGACGCGCGGGCGACCAATTCCTTCGATCTTGCTCCCCACAGGGCTGCGCAGGCTGGCATCGCGAGATTGCCAGTAATCAAGGAACACCGAGTTCTGAGGGTCAACCACCATCAGCTGCGTATCATAACCCTGACAGCGGATATAACGTCCGATGGTGGCGGAGGTTCCGCCCGTGCCCGCGCTCATGACAATGTAAGAGGGGACGGGATGTGGCTCGTGGGTCATCTGGCGGAAAATGCTGTCCGCAATGTTATTATTGCCGCGCCAGTCGGTGGCGCGCTCGGCGAAGGTGAACTGGTCCATATAGTGACCATTTAGTTCGCGGGCCAGCATTTCGGAGGCCGCATAGATTTCGCAGGCGCTTTCCACAAAGTGGCAGCGTCCGCCGTAAAATTCGATCTGTTCAACTTTACGTTTCGCCGTGCAGGAGGGCATCACAGCGATAAACGGCAGGCCCAGCAGGCGGGCAAAGTAGGCCTCTGAGACGGCAGTTGATCCGGACGACGATTCAATAATCGTGGTGCCTTCTTTAATCCAGCCGTTACATAAACCGTATAAAAAGAGTGAACGCGCCAGGCGATGCTTCAGGCTGCCGGTAGGATGGGTACTTTCATCCTTCAGGTAAAGCTGAATGCCGGGAAATCCAGGCAAAGGCAGGCGGATCAAATGGGTATCTGCCGAGCGCTGATAGTCGGCATTTATTTCGCTGATGGCATGTTTAACCCAGGTGCTATTCATCGTAGTTATCCGTTTGTCATTTTGTGCCCAGCATAGCGAAAAGCACAGAAAAAATTGTTGCTATCTGGCCTTTAAAATAGAATGTAAGGAGAATAATTTTCTCTGGGAGGTGGATATGCTAGATAAAATTGACCGCAAGCTGCTTTCTTTGCTGCAAAGCGACTGCACCCTCTCTTTGCAGGCGCTGGCAGATGCCGTTAATCTGACCACCACACCGTGCTGGAAGCGCCTCAAGAAGCTGGAAGACGATGGCATTCTGCTGGGACGTGTGGCGCTGCTGGACCCCGAAAAACTGGGGCTTGGACTGACCGCCTTCGTCCTGATAAAAACGCAGCATCACAGCAGCGAATGGTACAGCCGCTTCGTCACCCAGGTTTCCGACATGCCCGAGGTGCTCGGCTTCTGGCGCATGGCGGGGGAATACGACTATCTGATGCGCGTTCAGGTGGCAGACATGAAGCGCTACGATGATTTTTACAAGCGGCTGGTCAATAGCGTACCGGGCTTGTCCGATGTCACCTCCAGTTTCGCCATGGAACAGATTAAATACACCACAGCGTTACCCATTGAATAACTTCATAAAATATTTTCAGGAAAAGACCGCGTGCGATTATTTGCCCAATTAAGCTGGTACTTTCGTCGGGAGTGGCAACGCTACCTCGGCGCGGTGGCTCTGCTTATTATCATTGCCATTTTGCAACTGATCCCGCCCAAAGTGGTGGGATACGTCGTGGATGGTGTTACGGAACAACATTACACCGCCGCACGGGTGATGATGTGGGTCGGTACGCTGGTGTTGACGGCCGTGGTGGTTTACCTGCTGCGTTATGTCTGGCGCGTGCTGCTGTTCGGCGCGTCCTATCAGCTTGCCGTTGAGCTGCGCGAGGACTTTTACCGCCAGCTGAGCCGCCAGCACCCTGAGTTTTATCTGCGTCACCGTACCGGGGATCTCATCGCCCGCGCCACAAACGATGTGGACCGTGTGGTGTTTGCCGCCGGTGAAGGGGTGTTAACGCTGGTGGATTCCCTGGTGATGGGCTGTGCGGTACTGATTGTGATGTCTACGCAAATTAGCTGGGAGCTCACGCTGCTGGCGTTGCTGCCGATGCCGCTGATGGCGCTGGCGATTAACCGCTACGGCGAACAGCTCCATGAACGCTTTAAGCTGGCGCAGGCGGCGTTCTCGTCGTTAAACGATCGCACCCAGGAGAGCATGACCAGCATCCGCATGATCAAAGCGTTTGGTCTGGAAGACAGGCAGTCCGCGCTGTTTGCGGCCGACGCCGCCGATACCGGTGCGAAAAACATGCGCGTGGCGCGTATAGACGCCCGCTTTGATCCGACAATTTATATTGCGATTGGCATGGCGAACCTGCTGGCGGTGGGCGGCGGCAGCTGGATGGTGGTGCGAGGCACCATGACCCTCGGGCAGTTAACCAGCTTTGCGATGTACCTCGGGCTGATGATTTGGCCGATGCTGGCGCTGGCCTGGATGTTTAACATCGTTGAACGTGGGAGCGCCGCCTACAGCCGTATCCGCGCCATGCTGGCGGAAGTGCCGGTAGTGAACGATGGCAGCGAGCCGGTACCGGAAGGTCCGGGTGTTCTGAAGGCTGATATCCGCGTCTTTATCTACCCGCAAACGGAACATCCGGTGCTTGAAAACGTCAGTTTCACGCTGCGTCCTGGTCAGATGCTGGGCATCTGCGGCCCGACGGGCTCCGGTAAAAGCACCATTCTGTCACTGATTCAGCGCCATTTTGACGTGAGCGAAGGCGATATCCGTTTCCATGACGTCCCCCTGCCACGTCTGCAGCTGGATGACTGGCGCAGCCGCCTGGCGGTCGTCAGCCAGACGCCGTTTTTGTTTTCAGACACCATAGCCAACAATATCGCGCTCGGGTGCCCGACGGCGACACAGGACCAGATCGAGCATGTGGCGCGCTTAGCCAGCGTCCACGAGGATATTCTGCGCCTGCCGCAGGGCTACGACACAGAAGTGGGTGAGCGGGGCGTTATGCTCTCCGGCGGACAAAAACAGCGTATCTCTATTGCCCGCGCGCTGCTGCTGGACGCTGAGATCCTGATTCTGGATGATGCGCTGTCCGCGGTTGACGGGCGTACCGAGCATCAAATTCTGCATAACCTTCGGCAGTGGGGGGAGGGGCGCACGGTCATCATCAGCGCGCACCGTCTGTCGGCCCTTACCGAAGCCAGTGAAATTCTGGTGCTTCAGCACGGGCATATTGCTCAGCGTGGTCAGCATGAGCAGCTTGCCGGGCAGGCCGGCTGGTATCGGGATATGTACCGCTATCAACAGCTTGAAGCTGCGCTGGATGAGGAGGTCACCGATGCGTAAGTTTGGACAGATGTGGCCGACGTTAAAACGGCTGCTCGCCTATGGCTCACCGTGGCGCAAACCGCTTTCCATCGCCGTGCTGTTACTGTGGATCGCCGCGATTGCGGAGGTGACCGGTCCGCTGCTTATCAGCTATTTTATCGATAACATGGTGGCGAAAAGCTATCTGCCGCTGGGGCTGGTGGCGGGGCTGGGTGTGGCGTATGTCGGGCTACAGCTGACGGCGGCGGGGCTGCACTATGCGCAGTCGCTGCTGTTTAACCGGGCCGCCGTGGGCGTGGTCCAGCAGCTACGCACGGATGTGATGGATGCCGCGCTGCGCCAGCCGCTGAGCGAGTTTGATACCCAGCCGGTCGGGCAGGTTATTTCGCGCGTCACCAATGACACCGAGGTGATCCGCGACCTTTATGTGACCGTTGTCGCAACGGTTCTGCGCAGTGCCGCATTGATTGGCGCGATGCTGGTGGCGATGTTCAGTCTGGACTGGCGGATGGCGCTGGTGGCGATCGCTATTTTCCCGGCGGTGCTGATTGTGATGGTAATTTACCAGCGCTACAGCACGCCGATTGTTCGTCGCGTGCGCGCTTACCTTGCAGATATCAATGATGGCTTCAACGAAGTGATCAACGGCATGAGCGTTATCCAGCAGTTTCGCCAGCAGGCGCGTTTTGGCGAGCGAATGGGAGAAGCCAGCCGCTCGCACTATATGGCGCGGATGCAGACGTTACGTCTGGACGGCTTCCTGTTACGCCCGCTGCTGAGCCTCTTCTCTGCGCTGGTGCTGTGCGGGCTGTTGATGCTGTTTGGCCTGACGACGCGCGGAACCATTGAGGTGGGAGTGCTGTACGCGTTTATCAGTTACCTTGGCCGTCTTAACGAACCGCTGATTGAACTCACTACGCAGCAATCGATGCTGCAACAGGCGGTAGTCGCGGGTGAGCGTGTGTTTGAGCTGATGGACAGGCCGCGTCAGACCTATGGCGATGATGAACGTCCGCTGGAAAGTGGATCCATAGCGTTTGATCATGTCTCGTTTGCCTACCGCGACGATCAGCTTGTCTTGCAGGATATCAACCTCGAGGTACCGTCGCGCGGTTTTGTCGCACTGGTTGGGCATACCGGCAGCGGCAAAAGCACGCTCGCCAGTTTGCTGATGGGCTACTATCCGTTGACGCAGGGGGAGATCCGTCTGGATGGACGGCCTCTTTCCGCGCTTAGCCACAACGCGTTGCGTAAAGGCGTCGCGATGGTGCAGCAGGATCCGGTAGTGCTGGCGGATACCTTTTATGCCAACGTGACGCTGGGACGATCTTTCACGCCTGAGCAGGTATGGGAGGTGCTGGAAACGGTGCAGCTGGCAGATCTGGCGCGCGGGTTAAGCGAGGGGATCAATACCCGGCTGGGCGAGCAAGGCAATAACCTCTCTGTCGGGCAAAAGCAGCTCCTGGCGCTGGCGCGCGTGCTGATTGAGACGCCGCAGGTGTTGATTCTGGATGAAGCGACCGCAAGCATCGACTCCGGTACCGAACAGGCGATCCAGCTGGCGCTGGCTGCCGTGCGGGATCGCACTACGCTGGTGGTGATCGCTCACCGCCTCTCAACGATCGTCGATGCCGATACCATTCTGGTGCTGCACCGTGGCCAGGCCGTTGAACGGGGTACGCACAAAGCGCTGCTCGAGGCGAAAGGACGCTACTGGCAGATGTATCAGTTGCAGCTGGCAGGCGACGAGCTGGCCGCCAGCGTGCGCGAGGAGGAGTCGCTCAGCGCCTGATGCACCATAACAAGGCAATGCGCTAACAGTCTTAACCGTTGGTGCAAAACTGAAACGCACCCTGCACTGCCATGGTGCGTTTTTTTTCCCCCCTTCGCGGCGCATGCGCGCCGCGGCGCTTTCCTCCTCACATTTCACTTCTGGCACACCCTTTGCAATATCCCTCTCGTGTTAGCTGCGGCCATTACCGAATTCTGACTGGAGGGGATATATGAAGCTGGTTACGGTGGTAATCAAACCATTCAAACTCGAAGACGTGCGTGAAGCGCTGTCTTCCATGGGTATTCAGGGACTGACTGTCACCGAAGTGAAAGGCTTTGGGCGTCAGAAAGGTCATGCCGAGCTTTATCGCGGGGCGGAATACAGCGTTAACTTCCTGCCAAAAGTGAAGATTGATGTGGCGATTGCCGACGATCAGCTTGATGAGGTGATTGATGTCGTCAGCAAAGCGGCCTATACCGGAAAAATTGGCGACGGCAAAATTTTCGTTGCCGAACTACAGCGCGTCATTCGCATCCGTACCGGCGAATCTGACGAAGCGGCGTTGTAAGTAACTCCTGGCACACAGTGATAGGGATCGAGAAAATGATGAAAGCAACAATGAAAACAGGTCTGGGTTCGCTGGCACTGCTGCCGGGCCTGGCAATGGCTGCACCTGCTGTGGCAGACAAAGCCGATAATGCCTTTATGATGATTTGCACCGCGCTGGTGCTGTTCATGACGATTCCGGGGATCGCGCTGTTTTACGGCGGCCTGATCCGCGGCAAGAACGTACTCTCCATGCTGACGCAGGTTGCCGTCACGTTCGCGCTGGTGTGCGTGCTGTGGGTGGTTTACGGTTACTCGCTGGCCTTCGGGGAGGGCAACGCCTTCTTCGGCAACGTTAACTGGGCGATGCTGAAAAATATCGAACTGACCGCGGTAATGGGCAGCTTCTATCAGTATATTCATGTCGCGTTCCAGGGCTCATTCGCGTGCATCACCGTGGGGCTGATTGTGGGCGCGCTGGCTGAGCGTATCCGCTTCTCTGCGGTACTGATTTTCGTGGTGGTCTGGCTGACGCTCTCCTATGTCCCGATTGCGCATATGGTCTGGGGCGGTGGTCTGTTGGCTTCCCATGGCGCTCTGGACTTTGCGGGCGGCACCGTTGTTCACATCAACGCCGCCGTAGCCGGCCTGGTAGGCGCATACCTGATTGGCAAGCGCGTGGGCTTCGGGAAAGAAGCATTTAAGCCGCACAACCTGCCGATGGTCTTTACCGGCACCGCCATCCTCTACTTTGGCTGGTTCGGCTTCAACGCAGGTTCAGCCAGCGCCGCTAACGAAATCGCCGCGCTGGCCTTCGTGAATACCGTGGTGGCAACTGCCGGGGCCATCCTCTCATGGGTATTTGGCGAGTGGGCCGTTCGCGGCAAGCCATCCCTGCTGGGTGCCTGTTCTGGGGCGATTGCCGGTCTGGTAGGTATTACGCCAGCATGCGGTTACGTGGGCGTGGGCGGCGCATTGCTGATCGGTATCGTCGCGGGTCTGGCGGGGCTGTGGGGCGTTACCGCACTGAAACGTATTCTGCGCGTTGACGATCCGTGTGATGTATTCGGCGTACACGGTGTGTGCGGCATTATCGGCTGTATCATGACCGGTATCTTTGCTGCACAATCTTTGGGCGGCGTGGGTTATGCTGAAGGCGTGACCATGATGCATCAGGTGCTGGTCCAGCTTGAAAGTATCGCGATTACGGTTGTCTGGTCGGGCGTTGTGGCCTTTATCGGCTACAAGCTGGCCGATATGACCGTGGGGCTGCGCGTACCGGAAGAGCAGGAGCGCGAAGGTCTGGACGTCAACAGCCACGGCGAGAATGCGTACAACGCATAATTTGAGTGCCTTGCCGGGTGGTGGCTTCGCCTTACCCGGCCTGAAAAAGTGAAATTTGCAGGCCCGGTAAGCGTAGCGACCGGGCTTTTTACCTCACCCGCGATTACGCATCACACCTTCCTGCACGGTAGAAGCCACCAGCACACCATCCTGGGTGTAAAACTCCCCGCGAACAAAACCGCGTGCGCTGGACGCAGAGGTACTTTCTACGCTGTAAAGCAGCCACTCGTTCATATCGAAAGGACGATGGAACCACATGGAATGGTCAATTGTGGCGACCTGCATCCCTTTTTCCAGGAATCCCACGCCGTGCGGCTGTAGCGCAACCGGCAGGAAGTTGAAATCCGACGCATAACCCAGCAGATACTGATGCACGCGCAAGTCTGCCGGTACGCTGCCGTTGGCGCGGATCCACACCTGGCGGGTGGGCTCAGCAGTATGCCCCTTCATTGGGTTATGAAATTCGACCGGGCGGATCTCCAGCGGTTTATCGCACAGAAACTTCTCTTTTACCTGCGGCGGCAGTAGATGTGCGAGTGCGCGGGCAATTTCGGTTTCCGATTTCAGATCGTCCGGCGATGGGGCAGACGGCATCTGTTTTTGATGCTCATAGCCCGGCTCTGGCGCCTGGAAGGAGGCGGTCATGTAGAAGATGGGCTTCCCATGCTGGATGGCCGCCACACGGCGAGCGCTGAAGCTTTGGCCGTCACGCAGAACTTCCACGTCGTACACAATCGGTTTAGCGCTGTCACCGGGGCGTAAAAAGTAGCTGTGGAATGAGTGCACCAGACGGTCTGCCGGAACGGTCTCCTTAGCGGCATATAGCGCTTGCCCCACGACCTGGCCCCCAAAAACCTGGCGTAAGCCTAAATCTTCGCTTTGTCCGCGAAAAAGCCCTTCTTCTATTTTTTCCAGGTTCAGCAATGTCAGCAGATTGTTCAGTGCCTGACTCATAGTGGTCCTCAATAAACGCCGTGGCGAAAGATACGCTGAGTATAACGCAGAAACGATAGTGGTCCGATGGGTAGAATTATCTTAATACCTGGGCAAAATTAGGCATAAATCCGTGATTTGTGCCACACTTGTTTACGTTATGTGAATAAAACGACATCGGATGGGATCGATCCCGCCGGTGCATTGATGATAAGGAGACTTCAATGAAACTCGTGCCTATGTTAAGCGGTGTTGCAATGGCGGTGGCGTTGTCCGCCTGTGCGGATAAGAGTGCCGATGTAGCGGTACCAACGGCGACCCCAAACGGGATTAACACCCTTTCACAGCAAGCTATTCGACAGCCTAACGTGTCCGGTACCATCTGGATCAAACAGAAAGTCGCTCTGCCGCCGGACGCGGTTTTAACGGTCACGTTATCCGATGCGTCTCTGGCGGATGCACCGTCTAAAGTCCTTGCACAGCGTGCAGTTCGTACAGAGGGTAAACAGGCGCCGTTCAGCTTCGTGCTGCCGTACAACCCGTCTGACGTTCAGCCTAACGCGCGTATCCTCCTGAGCGCGGCGGTAACGATCAACGATAAGCTGGTCTTTATCACCGATACCGTGCAGGAAGCGGTCAACAAAGGGGGCACCAAAATCGACCTGACCCTGGTCCCGGTGCAGCAGACTGAAGTGCCTGTGGCAACGCAGACCAATCAGCCGACCTTGCCTACACCGCCAACACAGTTGTAACTTTCTTTCGCCCTCTTCATCTTGACGGGAGAGGGCGTCAGTATTCCCAGCGATACTTCTGCATATCTATCTGTCCCGTCCCGGACACCTGTACCCCTTCTGAGAGTAATGCCTGACGCTGGCGCTGCAAGTCTGGCCCGGTGAGGGAAATGGCGCCATGGCGATTAACGACCCGGTGCCATGGTAACGTACTTCCCTCCGGAAGCCTTCTTAGCACGCCGCCAACCTGACGCGCTGCGCGCGGAGAGCCCGCCAGTCGGGCGACTTCCCCATAGGTCGTAACACAGCCTTCCGGAATCGAGGCCACGATTTGCCACACTCGCTGTGGGAAAGAGTCGTGTTCGTCCATTGTTTCTCCAGCGGGAATTCAGCGAAGGGTAATGTTATACGAAGATAAAGAAGATTGTCGGGTCAGTTTGCGCAATAATCCAGCATCCAGTTGCCAGCGGCTTGCAATTGAGGTGCTCCACAGGGATAATGCGCCAGCGCGTTGGTTATCAACGCTCTCAATGGGGGCTCTGTTGGTTCTCCCGCAACGCTACTCTGTTCACCAGGTCAGGTCCGGAAGGAAGCAGCCAGGGCAGACGACGTGGGTGCCGGGATGTAGCTGGCAGGGCCCCCACCCATTTGTGTTCTTCTCTGAAGTTTCCCCCCTATATAAACCTTCTCAATTATGTGCCTATTTTGTTCGTGCAATATATCCTTCATTGAACTGAAATAATAATGTCATAAACCTGTAATAATAGACTGTCATTTTATTATCGGGCGTCTTTTTGTTGTCATAAGTAAAAAAATATATATCTGGATAACAAACTTATCTTCGTGTATTAAATTAAACACGTGTTCCGAAAGGATGTGACAATCATGGTAACTGCGGTTTTAAACGTTAAAATTGATGAAGCGCTAAAAGAAAGACTCCGCCACTATGCGGAAGACAATAATGAGAATTTAAGCGTGACCACAGAGAAACTGCTGCTGCTGGCATTTGAAGCAGTAGAAGAGGCGGGAGTATCGGAAGAGGATGTTGATAATCAGCATACGGAAGAAGAGAGCGTAAATCCATTTACTCCTAAAGAAATCAAAGCACTACGTAAACTTCTGAAGAAGAGAAAATGAAACAACAACTATCGACAGCCAGCGATTACAACGAGGCCTGCAATCTGTTACGTTCGGGCTATGTGAAACATGTTCGTCTTGGCTGGAATGTAGGAAGTGATGAGTTCTTTCGAATTGCGTCTGACTGGTGTGATACCGGTGCGAAAATAAAGAAAGAAGGTGAAAATTTCATTATTTCGCTGAAAGGCTTCCCGATTCCTCCTCAACATTAAGTTGTTCTTCATGAAAATAGCTGACTGCATGCGTTACAGTCAGCTGTTTTTATTGTTTCTGGCGAATAATTTACACCAGGCTCCGTTTTACTGGCGGTGTACTTTTATTTAAGGCAAGCCACAGCGGTTTGATACGCAGTAATGCCTCTTCAAGTTCTGGCGAATTGAGTGAGAAGGGCATACGCAGGTAGCGGTCAAACGCGCCTGAAAGCCCAAAGCGCGTGCCGGTGCCCATAATGATGCCTGTCGTTTCCGCACGTGCCGCCAGTTGAGTCGCCAGCATGCCGGGTAGTTCAATCCAGTATGAAAGTCCTCCCTCCGCTTCCTGAAACCGCCATTCGGGGAAATGCTCCCGTAACATCTGGCCGCAGCGGTCACGCCGTTCTGCCAGCATTTCCCGCCGGGCAGGCAGGAAGGTTTCACTGTTTTCGATAAGCCACAGCGTGGCCAGCTGTTCCAGCACCGGAGAGCCCAGATCCAGCGTGTCGCGCGTCTGTGCGAGCGTGGCGATAGTGCGGGACGAGGCGCGGATCCAGCCGAGACGAAGCCCACCCCAGAAGCTTTTGCCTGCGGAACCCAGCGTAATCACCGCGGCCTCCGGGTTAAAGGCGGCCAGCGGCGGCGGCGGGGGAGCATCGAACCAGAGATCGACCATGGTTTCATCCACCACCAGCGTGGTGCGGGTTTGCGCGGCGATGTCGGTTATGGTCTGACGCGTCGCGGCATCCATGCAGCGCCCGGTCGGATTATGAAAATCCGGCATTAGATAGGCCAGACGCGGGGCTGTCTGGGCAAGCGTTGCGGCAAAACCATCGGTATCCCAGCCCGTTTCTGGCAGCGAGACGCCCACGGGCCGGCATTGCGCCCCCTGAATCGCGGCTATCGCCAGCGGGTAGGTGGGATGATCCACCACCACGCGATCCCCGGGCCCGGTCATCATTCTTAAGATCAGGGCGAAGCCGCTGACGGCACCGTTCACCACCATCACTTCGTCTGCCCGGGTGGGCAGACCGCGTGCGGTGTAGCGGGCGGCGATAGCTTCACGCAGCGCTGGAAGCCCAAGCTGATCGTACCCGGTCAGCGCCAGATTCGGCGTAATGGTCGTCAGCGCGTGGGTGTAGGCCTGATGGATCTCTGGCCCTGCGTTGAGCGCGGCGGTTGAGAGATCCAGCGCCGCGCTGGCAGTGGAAAGCGTGGGCACGGCCCGGCTGTCTGGCAGGATCGCCCGGGAACCGCTGCCGTGACGACTCTCCAGAAAACCCTCTTCACGCAGATGCGCCAGCGCGCTGCTGATGGTGGTGCGGCTGACGTCCAGTGCGGCGGCCAGTTCCCGCTCTCCGGGCAGGCGCGTGTTTAGCGCCAGCCTGCCATCCAGAATTAACAGGCGTAACGCGTCAGCCAGCTGGCGCCACCGCGGGGTGCGGGAAGAGGTTTGTTGCCAGTGCCCTAACAGGCGAACCAGAGACTGGCTTCCAAAACGACGTGATGACATGTGCAGTCCACTATTTGAAAACTGGACATTAATCATAGTGCCATTTTCAGCGAAGATGGAAGCTGGTTCTTCGGAGAAGTGAAAATGGTGCGTCGTCTGGTACAACTTTATGTCGGTTTAGCCCTTTACGGACTTTCAACCGCGATGTTTATTCGTTCGGATCTGGGTGTTGATCCCTGGAATGTTTTTCACCTTGGCGTCGCCATCCAGGCCGGAATGAGCATCGGCACGGTGATGATTTTAACCGGGGCTGCGGTGCTGCTGCTATGGATCCCGCTGCGTCAGCTTCCGGGGCTGGGTACGGTCAGTAACGTGATTTGCATTGGCCTGGCGGCAGATGCGTCAATGGCATTGATCCCGGAACTCACCTCGCTGCCCGTGCGCATCACCCTGCTGGTTTCCGGCATTGTGGTTAACGCCCTTGCCACCGGAATGTATATCGGCGCGGGTTTTGGCGCAGGCCCGCGCGACGGTCTGATGACCGGCATACACGCCCGGCTGGGCTGGTCGATCCGCAGCGTGCGTACCGCAATCGAGGTGACCGTGTTGATCGTCGGCTATCTCCTCGGGGGAGCGTTTGGCGTCGGAACCGTGCTATATGCGTTAACCATCGGCCCGCTGATCCAGCTTTGTTTGCCGTGGTTTCGCCAGAGACCGCGCATGCAGAAAGCCGCGCAGCCGGAGCGGATTGCTTAATTTTGCGAAGCGCTCACAGGCTATAGTGGCGTAACTGTGTCAGAATAGTGACTACCTTTTACGACGCCAGAATCTATGAAAGCGATCACTCTTTATGACGTTGCCCGCGTAGCGGGCGTTTCTTATCAGACCGTTTCCCGGGTGATTAACGACGCGGAACACGTTTCTGCCCGTACGCGGGAAAAGGTCCGACAGGCCATGGCGGCGCTACATTATGTACCTAACCGTGGCGCGCAGCAGCTGGCCGGAAAACGCACCCGCACGCTGGGGCTGATGACCAGCGATCTGGCGCTGCATGCGCCGTCGCAAATCGCCTCAGCTGTAAAATCCCGGGCAGTGGAGCAGGGGGCTGGCGTGCTCATCTCTATGGTGGAGCAGCCCGCGCAGTGTCAGGCTGCTTTGCAGGAGTTACTGGCGCAGCGCGTGGAGGCGCTGCTGGTGAACGTTCCGCTGGAAGATGCTCAGGCAGAAATGCTTCAGGAAATGGCCTCGCCGACCCCGGTTCTTTTTCTTGATGTTTCCCCCACAGCTCGGGTTAACAGCCTCGTTTTCAATGCTGAACAGGGCGCTGGCCTGGGGGCGGAGCATCTGCTTTCGCTGGGGCACCGGCGAATTGCGCTGCTCGCCGGGCCGGAAAGTTCTGTCTCTGCCCGGGCTCGCCTGGCGGGATGGAAAACTACGCTGGCTCAGGCTGGCGTGGAGGCGTTTGCGGTGGCGCAGGGCGACTGGAGCGCGGCTTCAGGCTACGAGAAAGGTCATCAGCTCCTGGCGGGCGCACAGCTGCCGGAGGCGATCCTTGTGGCGAACGATCAGATGGCGCTTGGCGTTTTACGCGCCTGTGCGGAAAAAGGCGTTGCGGTACCGGGGCAGATCTCGGTTGTCGGGTTTGATGATACGGCTGACAGCGCGTGGTTTTCCCCTCCGCTGACCACCGTTCGGCAGGCGTTCCGCGAGGCCGGTGAACGCAGCGTGGAGTGGCTCCTGGCAACAGCCCGTCACGCCGAACCCTGGCAACAACAACTTCCCGTTACGTTGATCGTTCGTCATTCCACCGCGCCGCGCGCCGTACAACAGGCCGATCGTGAAGAGCTGGCGCAACAGCTAAGAACGCTGGCGCTGCTGGCGGAGAAACTGGCGCGCAGCTAGCGCTTTTGTGATCGTGCTCGCCTGGTGACGATCAAAGTCTTTACCGCCACCGTTTACCAGGGCATGTTGACTAAAATTGTGAGCGCTTCGCAAAGAGGTTGATATGTCTTCCACATTGCCGCTGACCCTCAGCGCAATTCTGGCTCGTCGTGACTGGGAAAACCCGGGCGTGACGCAGTGGAATCGTCTGGCCGCACACGCGCCTTTTCATAGCTGGCGCGATGAAACCCTCGCCCGGGAGGATAAGCCTTCGCTGAGCAAGCGTCTGCTTAACGGCATCTGGCGATTCAGCTTTTTCCCGGCACCAGAGCAGGTGCCCGAGGCATGGGTAACGGACGATCTGTCTGATGCCGTTGAGATGCCCGTGCCGTCGAACTGGCAGATGGAGGGATTTGATACCCCCATCTACACCAACGTCACCTACCCGATAAATGTGAACCCGCCCTATGTTCCGGCTGAAAACCCAACCGGTTGTTACTCGCTCACATTTGAGATGGATGGTGCCTGGCTGCTCAGCGGGCAAACCCGCATTATCTTTGATGGGGTGAATTCAGCTTTTCATCTGTGGTGTAACGGCCAGTGGATGGGCTATTCCCAGGACAGCCGTCTGCCTGCGGAGTTCGACCTCAGCGCGGTGCTGCGACCGGGGCAGAACCGCCTGGCGGTGATGGTGTTACGCTGGTGCGACGGAAGCTACCTGGAAGATCAGGACATGTGGCGGATGAGCGGCATTTTCCGTGACGTCTCGCTGCTGCACAAGCCGGAAACGCAGATTGCCGATTATCAGATCGTGACCGATCTGAATGCCGAATGCGATCGGGCGCTGCTCCGGGTTGACGTTGCGCTGGAAGGCTTACGCTATGCCGAATGCGAGGTGGCGTTTACCCTGTGGCGTAACGGCGAAGCCTGCGCGCAAATCACGCAACAGCCCGGATCGGCCATCGTGGACGAACGCGGCAGTTGGGCGGAGCGGCTCACGGTGGCGATACCCGTGAACAATCCCGCGCTGTGGAGCGCTGAAACACCGGAACGCTATCGTTTGACCATGTCGCTTCGGGATGTGCAGGGCAACATGCTGGAGACTGAAGCCTGCGATGTCGGTTTCAGACGCGTCGAAATCAGCAACGGCCTGCTGAAGCTTAACGGCAAACCGCTGCTGATCCGCGGCGTGAACCGTCATGAACATCATCCTGAGAAGGGGCAGGTGATGGATGAGGCGACCATGCGCCGCGACATCGAACTGATGAAGCAGCATAACTTCAATGCCGTGCGCTGCTCGCATTATCCGAATCACCCTCTGTGGTACACGCTTTGCGATCGCTACGGCCTGTACGTGGTCGATGAGGCGAATATTGAAACCCATGGCATGGTGCCGATGAGCCGCCTGGCGGACGATCCGCGCTGGCTGCCTGCCATGAGCGAACGCGTCACGCGTATGGTGCAGCGGGACCGGAATCATCCGTCCATCATCATCTGGTCCCTGGGGAATGAGTCCGGGCATGGGGCGAATCACGATGCGCTGTACCGCTGGCTGAAAACCACCGATCCCACGCGGCCGGTGCAGTACGAAGGCGGGGGGGCCAGTACGGCGGCAACCGATATTATTTGCCCGATGTATGCCCGCGTCGATCAGGATCAGCCGTTCCCGGCGGTGCCAAAGTGGTCGATTAAAAAATGGATTGGTATGCCGGACGAAACCCGTCCGCTGATCCTGTGCGAGTATGCCCACGCGATGGGTAACAGCTTTGGCGGCTTTGCCAGCTACTGGCAGGCATTCCGCAGCCATCCCCGGTTGCAGGGCGGCTTTGTCTGGGACTGGGTCGATCAGGCGCTGACGAAAAAAGCGGAAGACGGCACGGCATTCTGGGCCTACGGCGGCGATTTTGGCGATAAGCCCAACGATCGTCAGTTCTGCCTCAACGGGCTGGTGTTTCCCGATCGCACCCCGCATCCCGCCCTTTACGAGGCACAGCGTGCCCAGCAGTTCTTTACCTTTACGCTGGTGAGCACCGCTCCGCTGGTCGTCGATATCCAGAGCGATTATCTGTTCCGTCATACTGACAACGAGAGTCTGCGATGGTCGGTGGCGCGTGACGGTGCGGTGTTGGCTTCCGGCGAAATAACCCTTTCTGTTGCGCCCCAGGGAACACAGCGCGTTGAGATCCCGCAGACTGAATTCGGCGCTGAACCGGGCGAGGTCTGGCTCAACGTGGAGATCGTTCAGCCGCAGGCCACGCCGTGGTCGCCGTCCGGCCACCGTTGTGCCTGGGATCAGTGGCCGCTCCCGGCTCCGCTGTACCTTACGCCACCGAAAGCAGACGGAACCCCACCACAGTTAACGGTGCAGGACGAGGTGCTGGACATCACTCATCAGCAGCAGCGCTGGCAGTTTAGCCGTCTCACCGGCAACCTGACCCAGTGGTGGAACGCGGGCGCTGAAACGCTCCGTTCCCCGCTAACGGATAACTTTACCCGCGCGCCGCTGGATAATGACATTGGCATCAGCGAGGCGACTCGCATCGATCCGAACGCGTGGGTGGAACGCTGGAAAGCGGCAGGGATGTATGAGATATCCTCGCGCCTTATCCAGTGTGAAGCGGAACAGCATGCCCGTGAGGTGGTGGTGACCACGCAGCACGTCTGGGAGCATCAGGGTAAAGCGCTGTTTATCAGCTACAAGGTCTGGCGGATTGATGACCACGGGTTACTGCACGGTGATGTGCAGGTGACGGTGGCGTCTGACATTCCTGAACTCGCTCGCGTGGGCCTGAGCGTTATGCTGGCGGATATCCCGCAAACGGTGCGCTGGCTGGGGCTGGGCCCGCTGGAGAACTATCCGGACAGAAAACTGGCGGCGCAGCAGGGGCGCTGGGCGTTACCGCTGGACGCCATGCAGACGCCGTATATCTTCCCGACGGAGAACGGTTTACGCTGCGACACCCGTGAGCTGACGTTTGGCTCACATCACTTCCAGGGACAGTTCCATTTCTCCCTGAGCCGTTACAGCCAGCAGCAACTGCATACGACAACGCATCACCATTTGCTACGGGAAGAGGATGGCTGCTGGTTGAATCTTGATGCGTTCCACATGGGCGTGGGGGGGGACGACTCATGGAGCCCGAGCGTAGCACCCGCCTTCATTCTGCAAAACCGTCGGCTGCGCTACACGTTTAGCTGGCAGCAGAACGGCTGAGCCGAAACGTGCGGCCACTGTCGTGACCGCACGTAACACCGCGTAATGGGTTTATTTCCTGAGGTTGTGCTCGGCCCAGCGAATGAAATCTTCTTTAGGCAGCGCCTTGCTGAAATACCAGCCCTGTCCGTACTGCACGCCGTGGCGATGCAACCATTCGAGCTGCCCTTCAGTTTCAATGCCTTCTGCGACCATCGCCAGCTTAAGCGATTTGGCCATTTCGATGATGTGGGGAGTCACGTTCTTATACTCCAGCGCGTCCACAAAGGATTTATCAATCTTCAGGGTATCGACATCAAGATCCTGCAAATAGCTCAGGCTGGAGTAACCCGTACCAAAATCATCAATGTAGATGGCATGACCGGAGCGCCGAAACGCAGCGATGGCAGGGGCGCTGACGGCAGGATCGGCAAAGCCGCGCTCGGTCAATTCAAGGGTGATCTGGCGCGGGTGGACGCCCCATTTGTTGAGCAATTGACTCAGCAGGCGAGGCAGCTCGGGGGACGTTAAATCGGCTGGCGCAAGGTTGACAGAAATGTGCAGTTCCGGGTGATGATGCAGCCAGGCACCTAAATCCTCAAACACCTTATTCACTACCAGCTGCGTCAGCGTTGAAATAAGCCCCGTCTGCTCCGCCAGGGGAACAAAGAGATTAGGCGACAGGTCACTGCCATCTGGCTGCGGCCAGCGCATCAGCGCTTCTGCACCCACCAGTTTTCCACTGCATAGCGCCACAATGGGCTGATAGTGAACCTCGATCTCCCGGTTGTTGATCGCGTCGATCAGCCGGTTACGCGGGGAAAGCAAACGGCGGAGGATGCGAAGCACAATAAGGGCTGCAACCAGGCTTATCAGTATGCCAGCCGGTAGCCAGATGATCAGCTGCTGATGCCAGGATGCCGCGAGCGGTTTTAACGATGCCCAGGCAATAACCGTAAGCCCCAGTTCTGGCACCGGTTTTAACACGTACATCGAGCCGTTGTATTGCACGCGCTTAACGTCCTGCTGCTCCTTAACGACAGAAAGAATATACGGGTCGAGAATATTGCTTCTGGCAAATATCCGATGGGTTTCGCTTCCCACCAGGGCGGCATCCATCGAAATGTCACCGAACGGGACAACATCCACAAGCGACGCCGGATCGACCATTACCAGATAATGTCCTTTCCCCAGAACGGCCATATAACGGTGAATGCCGAGGTCGTTTTGCGAGGTGAGCCACGCGCTATATCCGTCTGCGGTGATCCGCATCGGGGGCGGTAAGATCGCCGTATTACTGGATTGTTCCAGAGAGGAGCAGAGCGGCTTCAGGTTATCGATATACATCACTTCCTGAATATAGCGCCATGAGAACGCGACACGACGCATTTCGCGTAAGTGCGGAGGAGTGCAGGGCGGGGCGTTGAACAACTGTAGGTGCGTGAGCGCCTGTTTTGCCTGCGCAACGACTCTGTCGGTACGGATCAGGGCGCGCGAGGCATATCTGTCCAGTGCATCCACAAATTTCGCCTCTGCCTGACGATGCGCCAGCCAGATACTGAGGCACACAGGGACCAGCACAGAGAAGATCAGTACGCCTGTCACCAGGCTGACCAGATGTCGGGTTCGCATGCTGCTGTATCCTTTCCATATGCCCGACCAGGGCATGGAGTTTGCGCGCCAGATGAAAAATTTTTTATCGCTAAATGATATAGTTATAGCATGTAACAGTCTCTGGCAGTATTTGAAAAAACCTTTCAAAAACAGGCTGTGCGTCACAGGGGTTGTTTTTGCAGCAAAGCTCAGATAGTATTTTGTTATGTTATAACAATACATGAAGGCCAGAGATGAAACCGAATATCCATCCAACCTATCGCACCGTTGTGTTTCACGACACCACGGCTAATGAATATTTTAAAGTTGGCTCAACGATTAAGACAGACCGTGAAATTGAACTTGAGGGGAAAACGTATCCCTACGTTACTCTTGATGTCTCCTCTAAATCACATCCGTTTTATACCGGGAAGCAGAAGACCTTCTCGACGGATGGCAGCGCGGCACGCTTCCGCAAGCGTTTTGGTGGCTTTCTTGATGCGAAGCGAGGCTAATCATGCAGGTGCTTAACTCATTGCGCAGTGCAAAACAGCGTCACCCGGATTGCCAGATAGTCAAACGCAAGGGACGCTTATACGTGATTTGCAAATCTAACCCGCGCTTTAAGGCGGTGCAGGGGCGTAAAAAAAGACGCTAGACGCGCGTTTCTCGCCAGCTTTCCAGGGATCTTTTCTGTTTGCCATCGACGGTAAAATTGTCGGTGGCAAGCCAGCTTTCAAACGCGCTCGCCAGCGCTGACCACTCTTTGTCGAGAATTGAAAACCAGTCGGTGTCCCGGTTTCGGCCTTTAATGACCAGCGCCTGGCGAAAACGCCCTTCAAACTGAAAGCCAAGACGCAGGGCCGCTTTGCGGGAGGGTTCGTTCAGGCTGTTGCACTTCCATTCATAACGTCGGTAGCCCAGGGTATCGAACACGTACCGCATCAGCAGATACTGCGCTTCTGTCGACATGGGCGTGCGGCTTAACATTGACGAGAAGTGAACATGTCCCACTTCTACAACGCCGTTTTTAGGATCGATCCGCATAAGGGACAGCGTCCCGACAGGAGATTGGGTCTGGTTATCGATAACGCTAAAGTGGATGGGATCGGATAATTTGCTCACGCTCGCCACCCATTCGGCAAACTCCTCTGCGGTGGCATCGGGTTCACGCAGCAGCCACGTCCAGCTTCGGGTATCTCCGGCCAGGGAATACGCAGAGAACAACGCGTGGGCATGCTCCACGCGCAGCGGCTCAAGCCGACAATAGCGACCCTGAAGTACCACCCGGGACGGGGGCGGGCGAGGCTGCCAGTCGGCAAGGCTTTCCCCTACAGGTTGTCCAAACTCATTGAATACACTCATCTTTATTTCCACGATGTTGAAAAGATCTCCAGATTAGTGAATTACTGGTTCCTTAAAAAGAACCACCAGGCTATGTTTTGCTGGTACCACGAGGAGGTAAAGATGAATATACCGGGTGATGAGCTATACACCCTGCTCCATGCTGCGCTGAAAAAACGTGGGGAAGAAACGCTCCAGCGCGCGCTCTACCTTGCTTTGCGGGAGGCCATACTGTGCGGAAGGCTTCGGTCCGGCAGTCATTTGCCCGGCTCGCGAACGCTGGCGCAGCAGATCTCGGTGTCCCGAAACACCGTTAATGCGGCGCTGGACCAGCTCACGCTCGAAGGTTATTTGCTGCGTAGCCGCCAGGGTACGCGGGTGGGGCAATTCACTCCTCGGACGCTTGCCCGGACATTACCGGACCCGGACGTCAGGCTGACAAAACGTGTCGCGCTACTGCCCGCGCCTGTGCCGCGCGACACTCCGGTGATGGCGTTTACGCCGGGAACGCCTGCCATCAACTATTTCCCCTTGCCGCTGTGGCGGCGGTTATACGATCGCGTCCTGCGCGAGGAGGGGAGCGCCCTGTTAGGGTATGGCGACCCGGCCGGTGAGCCGACGCTGCGGGCCGCCATTGCCCGCCATCTTGCGCTCTCCCGCGGCATTGACTGCGATGCAAGCCAGATAGTGATAACCGAAGGGGCGCTGGAGGGCGTCAATCTGTGCACGATGCTGTTAAGCGAGCCGGGGGATGTCGCCTGGGTGGAAAATCCTGGCTATAGCGGCGCCAAAAGCGCTTTCGTCAAAACCGGCCTGGCGATGACCGGCATACCGGTGGATGACGAGGGGATGTGCTGGGAAGGGTTGTGTGCGCCTTCACCCACGCTGATTTTTACCTCGCCATCGCATCAGTTCCCTTACGGAAGCGTGCTCAGCGCGCGGCGGCGTCTGGCGCTGCTGGAACTGGCCCGGCAGCACAGCGCGTGGATCATTGAGGACGATTACGACAGCGAATTCCGTTATGCCGGTGAGCCCGTACCGGCGATGCTGGGAATGGTCAACAATGCGCCCGTTGTGTATCTGGGGACGTTCAGCAAAACGCTGTTTCCGTCGCTCAGAATGGGGTTCATGGTATTACCGCCAGCGCTGGCTAAGGCGGCGCGTCCGGCCATCGGCTCGCTGCTGCGCGGCGGGCATCGCGCTGAACAGCGCACCCTGGCGCTATTTATTGAGGAAGGCCACTATGCGCGACATCTTGCCGCCATGCGCCGACTTTATCGTAAGCGATACCGCCAGCTGCGGGAGGTGCTAAGCGCAGAGCTTCATACGCCGCACCGTGTTCTTGCCGGAGAAGGAGGGATGCACCTGGCGCTGGCGATTGACGGTATCGACGACCAGCGGCTGGTGGAGCAGGCAAGAGCGTTTCAGCTGGCACCCGCTGCACTGAGCGGGTACTACCTTGAGACGACGCAGGGGCAAACCGGTCTGGTTTTAGGTTACGGCAATACCTCTGCTTCGCAGTTTGCGCCGGGTATTCGACGTCTTCAGGCGCTCATTACACAGCAGCGGGGCGGGAAAGGGTAAAGACATCATAAAAAGAGAGCTGGCCCTTGGTGATGACCATTTTCTGCAACTTCTCTTTTTGCCCGGCTTCGACAGCCGGCGAGTGCAGGATGCTGTCGATCAGCTCCTTCGGCACGTAACGCGTGTTGTACCACTCCCCGTTGTAGCAGACGCGGAAATCGAGTACGTCGATATCTTCATACCGGTAACGCGGATTGACGTCGAAAAAGAAAAACGCGTTAAACACCACGAACAGCACAACCAGCAGCCAGACGGAATCGACCAGCGTTTCAGACTTCAGCATGACGATAAGCGTTGCCAGCCAGGCGGCGTACATGGCGACGAACAATCCGGGATGTTTGCGAATAAAGCTGATGCTAAAGCGCGGACGATTGTCGCGCTTTTCGCGGGTATTGAGCTCGTCGATGGTGGCGGTAAGCAGGCGCTGTATCTCTGTCATTTTTTGCCTTTATGATTGTTAAAAATACAGGTGATCTGCCTATTTTATGAGAGGGGTTTATGCGATGAAAGTAACAGTTATGCCAGGAAAAAGCATAACAGTTACTCAGGATGCGCTTAGATCATTTTAATGATTTTCGCCGGATTCCCGCCCACTACCGCATTGGCCGGCACGTCTTTGGTCACTACCGCGCCGGAAGCGATAACCGCATTATCGCCAATGGTCACGCCAGGATTAATCACCGCGCGTCCGCCGATCCAGACGTTATGGCCTATGGTGACCGATTTACCGTACTCCAGCCCGCTGTTACGTTCGGTCGCGTCCAGAGGATGCGTGGCTGTATAAATGTGCACCCCCGGTGCGAGCATACAGTTATCGCCAATGCGGATAGGGCAGACGTCCAGCATGACGCAGTCGAAGTTGGCGTAAAAATTGTTGCCCAGATAGATGTTATAGCCGTAGTCGCAGCGGAAGCTCGGCTCAATATAAGCGCCTTCGCTTTGACCCAGCAGGTCAGCTAATAAGGCGCGACGTTCGGCCTTCTCATCGGGTGCGGTATGGTTATAGCGGTGAACAATATGACGAGCGCGTAAACGGTCAGCCCTCAGCGTGTCATCGCCAGGGCGATAATATTCACCGGCAATCATCTTCTGTTTTTCTTCACTCATGGGAACCTCTCTGGAATCGTTTTACGTAGCGTAAAGAGGATTAGCCAGAAAGGGAACGTTCCCTAAAAGTGGCTGTGACAGGAGTCACAACATTCTTGCGTATAAATACGTTTTATACGGGGACCTGGCGTTTGCACTTGAAGCGTAATACGAAAGGTAAATTCAGCTTAACAACGGGTGTAGTGCCTTAAAGTCTCTCTTCAACGACTAACGAACAAATTTCCATACCGAAGAGGGGATCTTGTCATAGAGTTTATTCATGGTCAGTTCAGCAAGACGATGGTCGGCAGCTGAATAAAATACCGCCAGTTCATTATCAGACAGCTCGTATTTATTTTTCTCAATAACTCGTTCGAGCGTGTCAATTGACTGACAGCGTCGCAGGCGCATCAAATAATCGACTTTAGTTAATGGTTTATCAGACATAAAATTCACCTTAGTATTTGTAATAATTTTAACAGGAAAGACTAACCGGATTAGCTCTGCTGACATTCGTGAAGCAGCGAAATAGACGGTTTCCTGATTTACGCCATTTCTGCAAATCCTGTGCGTTAATGCCGTAGCTGCTGAACAACATAAAGGTGTCGTCCAGGTATTCATCAATTTGCTCTATCAACTTATTATCTTCATTGTACTTAATTTTATAATTAAGTGCGAAGGTTGCGATATGCTCGATCAGCTCATTAAGCTGTAAATTGATAGCAGACGTTGGATCGTTCACCCAGCCATGGTTACTTTCTTCAAGATTGGCAAGGCAGTCATGGTACAAGGATTCGCAGAGAAATTTCAACTGCGCGATATCATGCCTTTTTGGCGAGTACTCGTCCAAAGCGCATCCCCTTCTGAGTGATTTTTTACTCACCGAACATCATGTCGGGATGGATACAACTTGCTTAGCCACACGGGAGCTGTGTTCCTGATAACTCTAACTATAAGCCACTCTGATCAGGATTTCACCGCGCTATTACGAAAAATTACAATTAAAACGTTTCCTTGCGAGCGCTTACGCAAATGTGACCTCAGACGCGAACACTTTTATCGAGAGAAACCCTTTTTTTAATCCGTTCCTTAAGATTCATTGAGTTAGCGCAATGTTTCAATTGAAGTCCGGATTCAGATGTCTTCGGCATTTACGATGATTTAGGATTTGTCCGAATATTTTAGGCGATGAATTGATATAAAAAGAATGCTGAATTCTACGATTAGCTTATCGGATTATTATGATAAGTCTTATCAGGACGGGTGAAAATAAATAAAACGACAATAAGACTATTTTATGAATTTTTCTGAAAATGAAAAAGGCCGCAAATGCGGCCTTTTTATCATGTGAAACCGGTATCAGTGATGTTCTACCGAATGATTGTGCTCCACATCTTCATTTTTGCGGCTAAAGCGGCGACGTACCACCACGAAGAACACCGGTACAAAGAAGATGGCGAGAACGGTCGCAGTGACCATACCACCCATTACACCGGTACCTACCGCGTTCTGTGCGCCGGAGCCTGCGCCTGAGCTGATAACCAGCGGCATAACGCCGAGGATAAACGCCAGGGACGTCATCAGGATTGGACGCAGACGCATACGAACGGCTTCAAGCGTTGCTTCAATCAGGCCTTTACCTTCTTTCTCCATCAGATCTTTGGCGAATTCGACGATAAGTATCGCGTTCTTCGCCGACAAGCCAATGGTTGTCAGCAGGCCCACCTGGAAGTAAACGTCGTTAGTCAGCCCACGGAAGGTTGCGGCAAGCAGCGCACCGATAACCCCCAGCGGAACCACGAGCATAACGGAGAACGGAATCGACCAGCTCTCATACAATGCCGCCAGACACAGGAACACCACAATCAGTGAAATGGCGTACAGGGCAGGGGCCTGGTTACCGGACAGACGTTCCTGATAGGACATACCGGTCCAGTCGTAGCCAATACCCGCAGGCAGTTTGCTGGCCAACTCTTCCATCAGGTTCATGGCTTCACCGGTGCTTCGGCCCGGCGCCGCCTGACCGAGAATCTCCATCGATGGCAAGCCGTTATAACGCTCCAGACGCGGCGAACCGTATTCCCAGCGCGAAGTTGAGAAGGCGGAGAACGGCACCATCTGGCCATCGCTGCCGCGAACGTACCAGTTGTTGATATCGTTCGGCAGCATACGGTATTGCGCTTCGGACATGACGTACACTTTCTTCACGCGACCACGGTCGATGAAGTCGTTGACGTAGCTGCCACCCCAGGCTGCACCCAGCGTGGTATTGATGTCACTGATGGTCACACCCAGCGCCTGTGCTTTTTCCTGGTCGATATCGATCTTGTACTGCGGCGTATCTTCCAGACCGTTAGGACGCACGCCCACCAGCAGGTCAGGGTGTTTAGCCACCTCGCCAAATAGCTGGTTACGCGCCTGAGTCAGTTTTTCGTGGCCCAGACCGCCCTGGTCAATCAGCTGGAAGTCGAAGCCGGTCGCCGTACCCAGTTCAACAATCGCTGGCAGGTTAAAGGCGAAGACCATCGCATCTTTAATCTGTGAGAAGGTACCCATGGCCCGGTTGGTAATGGCTTCAACTTTGTTCTCATCACCCGGGCGTTCGGACCAGTCTTTCAGAGAAACGAAGGCAATACCGGTGTTCTGACCACGACCCGCGAAGCCAAAGCCGTTAACCGCAAACACGGATTCGACGTTGTCTTTCTCTTTGGTCAGGAAGTAGTCGGTCATCTCATCCAGCACTTTTTGCGTACGTTCTTGCGTCGCACCCGCCGGAAGCTGAGCCATGCTCAGGAACACGCCCTGGTCTTCATCTGGCAGGAACGAGCTTGGCAGACGAACAAACAGGAAAGCCATGCCCACCACGATGATGATATAGAGCAGCAGATAACGACCGGTGCTGCGCAGGATGTTCCCCACGCTGTCGGTGTAGTGATGCGTACTCTTATCAAACATGCGGTTAAACCAGCCGAAGAACCCTTTGTGCTCGCCGTGGCCACCTTTCTTAATCGGCTTCAGCATGGTCGCACACAGGGCTGGCGTCAGGATCAGGGCTACCAGCACCGACAGCGCCATCGCGGAAACGATGGTAATAGAGAACTGACGGTAAATCGCACCGGTTGAACCACCGAAGAAGGCCATCGGGATAAATACCGCAGACAGAACCATCGCGATACCGACCAGCGCGCCCTGGATCTGGCCCATTGATTTACGGGTTGCTTCCTTCGGCGGCAGGCCTTCTTCCGCCATCACACGCTCAACGTTTTCGACCACTACGATGGCGTCATCCACCAGCAGGCCGATGGCGAGCACCATCCCGAACATCGTCAGGGTGTTTATCGAATAGCCAAATATCGCCAGAACCGCGAAGGTGCCGAGCAGTACAACCGGCACGGCGATGGTTGGGATCAGCGTTGCGCGGAAGTTTTGCAGGAACAGGTACATTACCAGGAAGACGAGGATGATCGCCTCAACCAGGGTTTTAACCACTTCGTGAATCGAAATTTTAACGAACGGCGTGGTGTCATACGGGTAAACAATTTTCAGACCTGACGGGAAGAAAGGTTCCATCTTCTTCAGTTCTGCACGGATAGCCGTCGCGGTGTCCAGGGCGTTCGCACCAGTCGCCAGTTTGATACCTAAACCGGAAGCCGGTTTACCGTTGAACTTCGCAATAACGTCGTAGTTCTCGCCACCCAGCTCCACTTTCGCCACGTCACGCAGGCGAACCTGCGAACCGTCCTGATTCACCTTCAGCAGAATTTTACTGAACTCATCCGCCGAGGTCAGACGCGTTTGCGCGATGATAGACGCGTTAAGCTGCTGGCCTTTCACCGGCGGCGTGCCGCCTAACTGACCGGCTGCAACCTGGGCGTTTTGCGCTTTAATTGCGCTGATCACGTCAACCGGGGTTAGCTGGAAGTTGTTCAGCTTATTCGGATCCATCCAGATACGCATCGCGTACTGTGAACCGAACAGCTGAACATCACCCACACCAGACGTACGGCTGATGGCGTCCTTCATGTTGGCGCCCACGTAGTCGGAAATATCTTCCTGCGTCATGGTGCCATCGGTGTTAATCACGCCGACAACCATCAGGAAGCTACTGGACGATTTCTCGACGCTCACACCCTGTTGTTGCACTTCCTGCGGCAGCAGGGGCATCGCCAGCTGCAGTTTGTTCTGCACCTGAACCTGCGCAATGTCCGCATCCGTACCGGATTCAAAGGTCAGGGTAATCTGAACTGTACCGGTTGAGTCACTGTTTGAGGACATGTACATCAGGTTATCGATACCGTTCATGTTCTGTTCGATAACCTGCGTAACGGTGTCCTGCACCGTTTTGGCATCAGCGCCCGGGTAGGTTGCGGAGATCGTCACTGCCGGCGGCGCAATCGTTGGATATTGCGCAACAGGCAGCTTCAGGATCGCAAGTCCCCCGGCCAGCATGATGATAATGGCGATCACCCACGCAAATATGGGGCGATCGATAAAGAAATTAGGCATGTCTTAACGGCTCCTGTTTAAGTTAAGACTTGGTTTGTTCTGACTGGCCAGCGGCCGACGCTTGTTGTTTGTCGTCAGATTTCACTTCCTGAGCTTTGACCTGCGCGCCAGGACGAACTTTTTGCAAACCAGTAATAATCACGCGATCGCCATCTTTCAGACCTTCCGTTACCAGCCACTTGTCGCCAATCGCCTGCGTTGCAGTGATATTGCGTGTTTCGACTTTGTTATCGGCACCTACAACCAGCGCGCTCGCATCGCCGCGTGGCGTACGGGTCACACCTTGCTGCGGAACCAGAATGGCGCTTGGGTTAGTCCCTTCTTCAAGACGGGCGCGTACGAACATACCCGGCAGCAGGGTTTTATCCGGATTCGGGAAAATAGCCCGGATGGTGATAGAGCCGGTGGTCTGATCGACGGTCACATCAGAAAATTCCAGTGTGCCTGTTTGTGAGAACTTGATACCGTCGTTGGTAACCAGTTCAACTTTGGCTTTACCGTTTTCCTGTTTCAGTTGTCCGCTGGCAAGCTCCTGTTTGAGACGCAGGAAATCGTTGCTGGACTGTGTAACGTCAACGTAGATCGGGTCAAGCTGCTGCACGGTGGCCAGCGCGTTGGTTTGACCGTTCTGCACCAGCGCACCTTCGGTGACGGCTGATTTACCAATGCGACCGCTGATAGGGGAGGTCACTTTGGTGTAGGCGAGGTTAATACGCGCGGTTTCTACCGCCGCTTTCGCCGCCACAACGGCTGCATTGGCTTGCTGTGCATCGGCCAGGGCAGAATCGTAATCCTGTTGGCTGATGTACTGCGTGCCGAGCAGTTTCTTGTAACGATTCAACGTCAGTTGCGAAATTTTGGCTGCCGCTTCTGCTTTCGCCAGATCGCCTTTAGCGCTCTCATAAGACGCCTGATAGGTTGCTGGATCAATCTGATAAAGAGACTCACCTGCTTTCACATCACCGCCTTCGGTGAAGTTACGTTTCAGGATGATACCGCTCACCTGCGGACGTACTTCTGCAATGCGGTAGGCGCTGGTGCGGCCCGGTAGTTCTGTTGTCATCTGGAGAGGTTCGGATTTGAGCGTCACGACGCCAACTTCTGGCACCTGCTGAGCTCCTTGTTGAGCCTCTTTGTCGTCACATCCTGTAAGCGCTAAGCTGCCTGAGAGCATCAGAACGACCGCCAGAGGCGTTAACCCTCTGTTTTTGTTCATATGTAAACCTCGAGTGTCCGATTTCAAATTGATCAAGGGTCCTGAGTCTAAAAACCCATTGCTGCGTTTATATTATCGTCATGCTATGGTACATACATTCATAAATGTATGTAAATCTGACTCCTGTAAATTCATCAACGTATGGCACGAAAAACCAAACAACAAGCGCTGGAAACCCGACAACACATTCTGGATGTGGCAATGCGTTTGTTCTCACAGCAGGGTGTTTCGGCAACCTCGCTGGCGCAGATTGCTCAGGCCGCGGGCGTCACGCGGGGAGCGATTTACTGGCATTTTAAAGACAAGTCAGATCTGTTTGGTGAAATCTGGGAGCTTTCAGAGTCCAGCATCAGCGATCTTGAGAGTGAGTATCGGGCAAAATTCCCTCACGATCCACTCTCAGTATTAAGAGAAATATTAGTATATATCCTTGAAGCGACTGTTGTGGAAGAACGCCGACGTCTGATGATGGAAATCATCTTCCATAAATGTGAGTTTGTTGGCGAAATGGCGGTGGTTCAGCAGGCGCAGCGCGACCTGTGTCTGGAAAGCTACGATCGCATCGAGCAAGTTCTTAAGGAATGTATGCAGGCCGACATGCTTCCCGCTACGCTGTTAACGCGCCGGGCGGCGATCCTGATGCGCAGCTATATTTCCGGCCTGATGGAAAACTGGCTTTTCGCCCCGCAGTCGTTCGATCTGAAATCAGAGGCGCGTAGCTACGTCGCGATTTTCCTGGAGATGTGCCAGCTTTGCCCGACCCTCCGCAGCGAGGGATCGCCGCTTACTGCCTGAATCTTTCCAGGAAATGTCTTAGAGGATTACCTTCCCGCTATTCTGCTTTAGCCGGGCGTGATATTCTTCACGCCCGACTATTTTCGGTCATTTCTCAGATCACATTCACGACTATGCTGCACACCTATCGCTCGACACATTCTGTTCTGGCCGTTTTTTTGATCCTGCTGTTTTTCTTTGCAGCCGCACCGCATTCCTGGGCCCGTGCAGACAACGGCAGTGACGTCCCGACGCGTGCCGAGGTTCAGTCGCAACTCGACACCCTAAATAAACAAAAAGATCTCTCCGCCCAGGAAAAGCTCGTTCAGCAGGACCTGACGGAAACCCTGGATACGCTGGATAAGATCGATCGCATCAAAGCCGAAACGGCCCAGCTGCGGCAGAAGGTCGCTCAGGCGCCGGAGAACATGCGTAAAGCAACGGAGGCCCTGAACGCGCTTAGCGACGTTGATAACGACGATGAAACCCGAAAAACGCTTGCCACGCTTTCTTTGCGCCAGCTCGAGTCGCGCGTGGCGCAGCTGCTGGACGATCTGCAAACGGCGCAGTCCGATCTCTCGACCTATAACAGCCAGCTGGTTTCGCTGCAAACCCAGCCTGAGCGCGTGCAGAACGCCATGTATTCTGCATCGCAACAGCTACAGCAGATACGTAACCGTCTGAATGGCATTACCGTGGGGGAAGGGGCGCTTCGACCGACCCAGCAAACGCTGCTGAACATCCAGCAGACGCTGCTGAACGCGGAGATTGAACAGCAGCGTAAGAGTCTGGAAGGCAACACGGTGTTGCAGGATGCGCTGCAAAAACAGCGTGACTACGTGAACGCGAATATCAACCGGCTCGAGCATCAGCTTCAGCTGTTGCAGGAGGCGGTGAACAGCAAGCGCCTGACGCTGACCGAAAAAACGGCGCAGGAAGCGGTCTCGCCAGACGAAACGGCGCGTATCCAGGCCAATCCGCTGGTGAAGCAGGAGCTGGAGATTAATCATCAGCTGAGCGAGCGCCTGATTCAGGCTACTGAAAGCGGCAGCGCGCTGGTGCAGCAGAATATTAAAGTCAAAAACTGGCTGGATCGCGCTTTGCAGGCTGAGCGCAATGTCAAAGAGCAGATTGCCGTCCTGAAGGGAAGCCTGCTGCTGTCGCGCATTCTTTACCAGCAGCAGCAGACGCTGCCGTCCGCCGACGAGCTGGAAGACATGACCAACCGCATTGCGGATTTGCGTCTTGAACAGTTTGACGTTAACCAGCAGCGCGATGCCCTGTTCCAGAGCGATACGTTTGTTGCCAAAGTGGAAGAAGGCCATTCAAGTGAAGTAAACGGTGAAGTTCACGACGCGCTGTTGCAGGTTGTGGATATGCGCCGCGAGCTGCTCGATCAGCTTAATAAGCAGCTGGGCAACCAGCTGATGATGGCGATTAACCTGCAAATCAACCAGCAGCAGCTGGTGAGCGTGTCTAAAAGCCTCCAGGAGATCCTGACCCAGCAGATTTTCTGGGTGAACAGCAACAAACCCATGGACTGGGGCTGGTTTAAATCTTTCCCTGAAACGCTGAAATCCCAGATCAAAAGCATGAAAATTACCGTGAACTGGGAGAAAGCCTGGCCTGCGGTGATGATTGCCTTCCTTGCGGGTCTGCCTTTGCTGCTTATCGCCGGAGTAATACGCTGGCGTTTGAAATGGCTGAAGCAGTACCAGGCGAAGCTGGCCTCGGAAGTGGGGCAACTGCGTAACGACAGCCAGCTGCACACCCCGAAAGCGATCCTGATCGATCTGATCCGTGCTCTGCCGGTCTGCCTGCTGATCCTCGCCGTCGGCCTGATCCTGTTGACCATGCAGCTCAATATCAGCGACCTGCTGTGGGCGTTCAGCAAAAAGCTGGCGCTGTTCTGGCTGGTGTTTGGCCTGTGCTGGAAAGTGCTGGAAAAAGATGGCGTCGCGGTCCGACACTTCAACATGCCGGAGAAACTCACCAGCCACTGGCGTCGCCAGATTGTACGTATCAGCCTCGCGCTGTTGCCGCTGCACTTCTGGTCCGTTGTGGCCGAGCTTTCGCCGCTGCATCTGATGGATGACGTGCTGGGACAGCTGGTAATTATGCTGAACCTGCTGCTGATAGCCGTCCTGATGTGGCCGATGTGCCGCGACAGCTGGCGTGATAAAGAGTCCCACAATCTTCGTCTGGTTACCGTAACGGTGCTGGCGATCATTCCGCTGGCGCTGATGGTGCTGACGGCAACGGGTTACTTCTATACCACGCTTCGTCTGTCAGGCCGCTGGATTGAAACCGTGTATCTGGTGATCCTGTGGAACCTGCTGTTCCAGACCGTGCTGCGCGGTTTGAGCGTGGCGGCGCGCCGCATTGCGTATCGTCGCGCTGTTGCCCGTCGACAGCATCAGGTTAAAGAGGGGGCTGAAGGGGCTGAGCCGCAGGAAGAGCCGACCATTGCCCTGGAGCAGGTAAACCAGCAAACGATGCGTATTACCATGCTGGTGATGATTGCGCTGTTTGCGGTGATGTTCTGGGCCATCTGGTCTGATTTAATTACCGTCTTCGCCTACCTCGACAGTATCACCCTCTGGCAATACAACGGTACCGAAGCGGGCGCTGCGGTAATGAAAAGCGTCACCATGGGCAGCCTGCTCTTTGCGCTGGTGTCGTCGGTGGTGGCCTGGGCGTTGATCCGCAACCTGCCTGGTCTGCTGGAAGTGCTGGTGCTCTCAAGGCTGAACCTGCGTCAGGGGGCGTCGTATGCCATTACCACCATCCTGAACTACGTCATTATTATTGTCGGGGCGATGACGGTATTCGGCTCGCTGGGCGTCTCGTGGGATAAACTCCAGTGGCTGGCGGCGGCGCTGTCGGTAGGTCTGGGCTTCGGCTTGCAGGAGATCTTCGGTAACTTTGTTTCTGGCCTGATAATCCTGTTCGAACGTCCGGTGCGTATCGGCGATACCGTCACCATCGGCACCTTCTCCGGGACCGTCAGCAAGATCCGTATTCGTGCGACCACCATCACTGACTTCGATCGTAAAGAGGTGATCATCCCGAACAAAGCCTTCGTGACCGAGCGACTGATCAACTGGTCGCTTTCGGATACTACGACGCGCGTGGTGGTCCGACTCGGGGTGGCCTATGGTTCAGATCTGGATAAAGTGAAAGAGGTCCTGCTGGAAGCCGCGAAATCACATCCTAAAGTGATGCACGATCCTGCGCCTGACGTGTTCTTCACCACCTTCGGGCCAAGCACGCTGGATCATGAGCTGCGCCTGTACGTACGCGAACTACGCGATCGCAGCTACACCGTCGATGAGCTGAACCGCACCATTGACCGTCTGTGCCGTGAAAACAACATTAATATCGCCTTCAACCAGCTTGAAGTTCACCTGCGTAACGAGAAAGGTGACGAACATACGGAAGTGAAGCGTGAGATTAAGGGGGACGAAAACTCCGCCCCTCACCCTGCCCTCTCCCCAGAGGGGAGAGGGTAAAAAGCGAATCAGTGCAGATCTTTCAAACCGCACCTAACGGTCCCCTCTCCCTCCAGGGAGAGGGCTAGGGTGAGGGTGAGGGCAACCGGCCTTCACCTTTCCCTCAAAATCCCGCCGCACAATCTCCAGCGCTTTCAGCACCGTCTCCGCCGGGATCTCGTGATTCTCCAGCAGCATAATTAAATCGACGGCCAGCTTGACCTCGTCGGGGGCATTTTCCAGTGACATTAGTGGCTCCTGTTAACGGGTCAGGCGTTCAATGACGCGTTCAATCTCATCCAGCGCCTGACGGCAGCGGACGATGCGGCCTTCCAGCGCGCTGATTTCACGCATTAATAACTGCTGCTCTTGCAGCGTTTCGCTGGTGGTCAGGCGGGCTTCGCGCTCACACTTCATCTCAAACAGACGCCGCTCAAACTCCTGGTTCTCCAGCCGCTTGCGCTGCCATTTTCCGAGCCCAGGCGAGGCGCTGTCCCACGCCCGTAGCGGCCAGGCGGCGATTTCGCGGTGCAGGGCGGTGATCTGCTCAGTAAGATGCTCCGCAAGCCACACCACCTGTTCCTGCTGTTCACTCTCAACCGCGTGGCGAAGCTCGTCGAGGTTGGTCTGCATCTCAGCAAGGTAATCCTGAATGACGGTACTGCGGGTGCGGAAGAGCTGCCGGTCAAAGCGCGGTTTCAGCGTAGCATGTCCCATCAGCGGTGTGGCCTGCGCCCGCAGCGCGATCAGCTGATTTTGCAGCCTCTCAAGAAGCAGTGCTGTTTTCAATGCGCTCTCCAGTGGTAAAGTAGCCGTTCAGTTTGATAACGATTCGCATTATGCAGCGTACTATTTTAATCATCATTGGCTGGCTCGCGGTAGTGCTGGGTACGTTGGGCATCGTATTGCCCTTGCTGCCGACCACCCCGTTCATCCTGTTGGCCGCCTGGTGCTTCGCCCGCTCGTCGCCGCGTTTTCACCACTGGCTCCTGTACCGTTCGTGGTTTGGCGGCTACCTGCGGCACTGGCAAAAACACCGGGCCATGCCGCCCGGGGCCAAGCCGCGCGCCATTGCCTTCATCCTGATCACCTTCGCCGTCTCGTTATGGCTGGTGAAAATGATGTGGGTGCGCATTCTGCTGCTGGCAATCCTGGCCTGCCTGCTGATCTTCATGTGGCGGATCCCCGTGGTTGATGAAAAGCAACAAAAGCACTGAAGCCTCATCATGGCGGTTGCAATTATGGCGCACAGCCAGTAAATTCGACCGTTTTCGAGCACAGGTGCGCCTGGTCAAAGGTTAAACAACTGTTACTTTGACCGACTCGTCGCGCGCCGTGAGTAACACTGTTTCATTTAGGCACAAACCGATGACCGCAACTGCACAGCAGCTTGAATATCTGAAAAATAGCATCAAAAGTATCCAGGATTATCCAAAGCCTGGCATTCTTTTCCGTGATGTCACCAGCTTGCTGGAAGACCCGAAAGCGTACGCCCTCAGCATTGAACTGCTGGTTGAGCGTTATAAAAACGCCGGGATCACCAAAGTAGTAGGTACCGAAGCCCGTGGCTTCCTGTTCGGCGCACCGGTTGCGCTGGCGATGGGCGTGGGTTTTGTGCCGGTGCGTAAGCCGCGCAAACTGCCGCGTGAAACCATTGCTGAGAGCTATGAGCTGGAATACGGCACCGATCAGCTGGAAATTCACGTTGATGCCATCAAGCCAGGCGACAAAGTGCTGGTGGTGGACGATCTGCTGGCAACCGGCGGCACCATCGAAGCGACCGTGAAGCTGATCCGTCGTCTGGGCGGGGAAGTGACTGACGCGGCCTTCATCATCAACCTGTTCGATCTCGGCGGCGAGCAGCGCCTGGAAAAACAGGGTATTACCAGCTACAGCCTGGTGCCTTTCCCGGGTCATTAATCCCGTATCTCACAACCTCGCTCAATGGGTGAGGTTGTGATAGCATTCCCCTCCATTAATTCACCTTCCAGCGTTGCAGAGCCTGCCCATGAGTTATCAGGTGTTAGCCCGTAAATGGCGACCACAAACCTTTGCTGACGTTGTCGGTCAGGAACATGTGCTGACGGCCCTGGCGAACGGCTTGTCGCTAGGTCGCATCCATCACGCCTATCTTTTCTCCGGCACCCGTGGCGTCGGTAAAACCTCTATTGCCCGTCTGCTGGCAAAAGGTCTGAACTGCGAAACCGGGATCACCGCCACCCCGTGCGGCGTATGTGACAACTGCCGGGAGATCGAGCAGGGGCGTTTTGTCGATCTGATCGAGATCGACGCCGCCTCGCGCACCAAGGTGGAAGACACCCGCGATCTGCTCGACAATGTGCAGTACGCCCCGGCGCGCGGCCGCTTCAAGGTCTATCTGATCGATGAAGTACACATGCTGTCGCGCCACAGCTTCAACGCCCTGCTGAAAACGCTGGAAGAGCCGCCTGCGCATGTAAAATTCCTGCTGGCGACCACCGATCCGCAAAAGCTGCCGGTCACGATCCTGTCGCGCTGCCTGCAATTCCATCTGAAGGCGCTGGACGTTGAGCAGATCCGCGCACAGCTTGAACACATTCTTGATGAAGAGAAGATCGTTCACGAGCCGCGCGCCCTGCAGCTGCTGGCCCGCGCGGCGGACGGCAGCCTGCGTGATGCGCTGAGCCTGACTGACCAGGCAATTGCCAGCGGTGACGGTAAGCTTTCCACTGACGCGGTTAGCACCATGCTCGGCACGCTGGATGACGATCAGGCGCTGTCGCTTATCGAAGCGATGATTGCCGCCAACGGTGAGCGGGTAATGACCCTCGTCAACGATGCCGCCGCCCGTGGCATTGAATGGGAAGCGCTGCTGGTCGAGATGCTCAGCCTGCTGCATCGCGTGGCGATGCTGCAATTGTCTCCGTCGGCCATTGGCGCGGACATGGCGACCATTGAACAGCGGATGCGTGAACTTGCGCGCACCGTGCCGCCGGCTGATGTTCAGCTTTATTATCAGACGCTGCTGATTGGCCGCAAAGAGCTGCCGTTTGCACCGGATCGCCGGATGGGCGTTGAAATGACGCTGCTGCGCGCGCTGGCCTTCCATCCGCGCAAGCCATTGCCGGAGCCGGAAACGCCCCGGCAGTCCTTTGCGCCGGTTGCGCCGACCGCGGTAATGTCACCGCAGCAGGTGCCATCGCAACCGGCATCGCCGCCGCCGCAGAACGTGCCGCTGTCGGATGCCACCAGTTCGGTGCTTGCCGCACGAAGCCAGTTGCAACGTGCGCAGGGAGCAACCAAACCAAAAAAGAGTGAACCGGCAGCGCCTGCAAGAGCGCGGCCGGTGAACAACGCCGCGCTTGAACGACTGGCCTCGGTAACGGAGCGCGTGCAGTCGCGTCCGGCACCGTCCGCGCTCGAGCAAAAAGCCCCGGCGAAAGAAGAGGCATACCGCTGGAAGGCGACTACCGTTGTTGAAACGGTCAAGGAAGTGGTCGCCACGCCAAAAGCGCTGAAAAAGGCGCTTGAGCATGAAAAAACGCCGGAGCTGTCCGCGAAGCTCGCGGAAGAGTCCATCGAGCGCGACGCCTGGGCCGCTGAGGTCAGCAAACTTCAGCTGCCGAAGCTGGTGGAGCAGGTCGCGCTGAATGCCTGGAAAGAGCAGGAAGGCAATCAGGTGCGTCTGCACCTGCGCCCTGGCCAGCGGCACCTCAACTCCCCAGGCGCGCAAAAGGCGCTGGCCGAGGCGCTTACCGCATTACAGGGTGTGCCGGTTGAATTGACTATCATTGAAGATGATAATCCGGCGGTGAAAACGCCGCTCGAGTGGCGACAGGCGATTTATGAAGAGAAGCTCGCGCAGGCGCGCGAGTCGATTATCGCGGATAACAACATCCAGACCCTGCGCCGGTTCTTCGACGCCGATCTGGATGAAGAGAGTATTCGCCCCCTTTGATCGTGAGTCTGACTTACGGTTGTAATCCTTAACGTGAAAGAAGAGAGAAGCCTATGTTTGGTGGAAAAGGCGGTCTGGGTGGCCTGATGAAGCAGGCTCAGCAGATGCAGGAAAAAATGCAGAAGATGCAGGAAGAGATCGCTCAGCTGGAAGTCACGGGTGAATCGGGTGCCGGTCTGGTCAAGGTGACCATCAACGGTGCGCACAACTGCCGTCGCGTTGAAATCGACCCGAGCCTGCTCGAAGACGACAAAGAGATGCTGGAAGATCTGGTTGCAGCCGCGTTTAACGATGCCGCTCGCCGTATCGACGAAACCCAGAAAGAGAAAATGGCCTCTGTTTCCAGCGGTATGCAACTGCCGCCGGGCTTTAAGATGCCATTCTGATGCAAACCAGTCCGCTGCTCACGCAGTTAATGGAAGCACTGCGCTGCCTGCCGGGCGTTGGCCCGAAGTCGGCGCAGCGTATGGCGTTTACGCTATTGCAGCGCGACCGCAGCGGCGGGATGCGCCTGGCGCAGGCTCTGACCCGCGCCATGTCAGAAATTGGTCACTGTGCGGATTGCCGGACCTTTACCGAGCAGGACGTCTGTAACATCTGCACGAACCCGCGTCGTCAGGAAAACGGTCAGATTTGCGTGGTGGAGAGTCCGGCGGACATCTACGCCATCGAACAAACCGGGCAGTTTTCCGGCCGCTATTTCGTGCTGATGGGGCATCTCTCCCCGCTGGACGGCATCGGCCCGGATGATATCGGTCTCGATCGTCTTGAACAGCGTCTTGAGTCCGAGACGATCAAAGAGGTGATCCTCGCCACCAACCCGACGGTGGAAGGGGAGGCAACCGCCAACTACATCGCCGAGCTGTGCGCGCAGTACGGCGTTGACGCCAGCCGCATCGCCCACGGCGTGCCGGTCGGCGGTGAGCTGGAGATGGTCGACGGCACCACGCTGTCGCACTCGCTGGCCGGACGACACAAGATTATTTTCTGACCAAACGGAGGCTGCGTGCGCGGCCTCCGCTTGAAAATTCCCCCCCTTATCCCCATCTCTCACTCAACGTTTTACAACCCCATTAAATGGCATTGTTGAGGTCGACTTAGATGAAAGGACAAGAAACCCGTGGTTTCCAGTCAGAAGTAAAACAGCTTCTGCACCTGATGATCCATTCCCTGTATTCCAACAAAGAAATCTTCCTGCGTGAGCTGATTTCCAACGCCTCCGATGCGGCGGACAAGTTGCGCTTCCGCGCGCTGTCCAACCCGGATCTGTACGAAGGCGATGGCGAACTGCGCGTGCGCGTCTCTTTTAATAAAGAGAACCGCACCCTGACGATTGCCGATAATGGCATCGGGATGAACCGCGACGAGGTGATCGACCACCTTGGCACCATCGCTAAATCCGGCACCAAAGCGTTCCTCGAGTCCATGGGCTCTGACCAGGCGAAAGACAGCCAGCTGATCGGTCAGTTCGGCGTAGGCTTCTACTCGGCATTCATCGTGGCGGATAAAGTCACCGTGCGCACCCGCGCCGCGGGCGACAGCACCGAAAACGGCGTGCTGTGGGAATCCAAAGGGGAAGGCGAATACACCGTTGATGATATCACCAAAGCGGATCGCGGCACCGAAATCACTCTGCACCTGCGCGAAGGCGAAGACGATTTCCTGAACGACTGGCGCGTACGCTCCATCATCAGCAAATATTCTGACCACATCGCGCTGCCGGTTGAGATTGAAAAACAGGAAGAGAAAGACGGCGAAACCGTGGTTTCGTGGGAGAAAATCAACAAGGCGCAGGCGCTGTGGACGCGCAACAAAGCTGAAATTAAAGACGACGAGTACAACGAGTTTTACAAGCACATCGCCCACGACTTTACCGACCCGCTGACCTGGAGCCACAACCGTGTGGAAGGGAAGCAGGAGTACACCAGCCTGCTGTACATTCCGGCGCAGGCGCCGTGGGACATGTTGAACCGCGATCACAAGCACGGCCTGAAGCTGTACGTGCAGCGCGTCTTCATCATGGACGACGCCGAGCAGTTCATGCCGAACTACCTGCGCTTTGTGCGTGGCCTGATAGATTCCAACGATCTGCCGCTGAACGTCTCCCGTGAAATTCTCCAGGACAGCACCGTCACCCGTAACCTGCGTAACGCCCTGACCAAGCGAGCGTTGCAGATGCTGGAAAAACTGGCGAAAGACGATGCGGAAAAATACCAGACCTTCTGGAAACAGTTCGGCCTGGTGCTGAAAGAAGGCCCGGCGGAAGACACCGCGAACGTGGAAGCTATCGCTAAACTGCTGCGCTTCGCCTCTACGCACAACGACTCCTCCGCCCAGACCGTATCGCTGGAAGAGTACGTCTCCCGAATGAAAGAAGGGCAGGAGAAGATCTACTACATCACCGCCGACAGCTATGCGGCAGCGAAGAGCAGCCCGCATCTGGAGCTGCTGCGTAAGAAAGGCATCGAAGTGCTGCTGCTGTCTGACCGCATCGACGAGTGGATGATGAACTACCTGACCGAGTTCGACGGTAAATCCTTCCAGTCCGTTGCTAAAGCCGACGAGTCTATCGATAAGCTGGCGGATGAAGTGGACGACAGCGCGAAGGAAGCCGAGAAGGCGCTGGAGCCGTTCGTTGAGCGCGTGAAAACCCTGCTGGGCGACCGCGTGAAAGAGGTGCGCTTCACGCACCGTCTGACCGATACGCCAGCCATTGTCACCACCGATGCGGACGAAATGAGCACCCAGATGGCGAAACTGTTCGCTGCGGCGGGCCAGGCCGTGCCGGAAGTGAAATATATCTTTGAGCTTAATCCGGATCATCCGCTGGTGAAACGCGCGGCGGATACCCAGGACGACGCCCGCTTTGCGGAGTGGGTTGAACTGCTGCTGGATCAGTCCCTGCTGGCCGAGCGCGGCACCCTGGAAGATCCTAACCTGTTCATTAAACGTGTGAATGCGCTGCTGCTGGCGTAATACAAAACCTACCCCTCACCCTGGCCCTCTCCCCAAAGGGGAGAGGGTATAATCGTCCCCTCTCCCCTTTGGGGAGAGGGTTAGGGTGAGGGGGCATTCTCGCACTAACCCAAATAATCTCCCCCCGTTAACCGTTTCAGCCTCCCCGCCTTCCTTGAGCGATACCCGTTCTGGTGGTATTGTTTAGCGCTTTTGAAAAATTGAATCGACATTTGAGGGGATTTTCGCAATGCGTATTATTCTGCTTGGCGCTCCGGGCGCGGGTAAGGGAACTCAGGCTCAGTTCATCATGGAGAAATACGGTATTCCGCAAATCTCTACTGGTGACATGCTGCGTGCCGCTGTTAAATCTGGCTCCGAGCTGGGCAAACAAGCTAAAGACATCATGGACGCAGGCAAGCTGGTGACCGACGAACTGGTTATCGCGCTGGTAAAAGAGCGCATTGCTCAGGAAGACTGCCGCAATGGTTTCCTGCTGGACGGCTTCCCGCGCACCATTCCTCAGGCTGACGCCATGAAAGAAGCGGGCATCAACGTGGATTACGTGCTGGAGTTCGATGTACCGGACGAACTGATCGTTGACCGTATCGTTGGCCGTCGCGTGCACGCTGCCTCTGGCCGCGTTTACCACATCAAATTCAACCCACCTAAGGTTGAAGGCAAAGACGACGTGACCGGCGAAGAGCTGACCACCCGTAAAGACGACCAGGAAGAAACCGTGCGTAAACGCCTGGTGGAATACCATCAGATGACCGCACCGCTGATCGGCTACTACTCCAAAGAGGCGCAGGCGGGTAACACCAAATACGCGAAAGTTGACGGCACCAAAGCCGTGGCTGACGTACGTGCAGAGCTGGAAAAAATCCTCGGCTAAGCGCACCTCTCTCACCCGGAGCCCCGGGTGAGAAAAATTCTCATCTTACCTATTACAGCAATGGGTTTCGTTTAAACGCATTTCCGCTACAATTGACAGCCTATCAAATGGTTAAGAGGCGTGAATGAGTCAGGCGAAAACCGGCATCCTGCTTGCCAATCTGGGCACCCCAGAAGCACCTACTCCAGCGGCGGTAAAACGCTACCTGCGACAATTTTTAAGCGACACGCGCGTCGTGGATACCCCAAGACTGCTGTGGTGGCCACTGCTGCGTGGTGTCATTCTGCCGATTCGTTCTCCGCGTGTAGCAAAGCTCTATCAGTCCGTGTGGATGGAAGAAGGCTCGCCGCTGATGGTCTACAGCCGTCGTCAGGAGAAGGCGCTGGCCGCCCGTCTGCCGGACATGCCCGTTGCGCTCGGTATGAGCTACGGTAAGCCATCCCTGGAAAGCGCCGTCGACTCTCTGCTGGCGCAGGGCGTTGAACACATTGTGGTGCTGGCCCTTTATCCGCAGTATTCGTGCTCCACGGTGGCTGCCGTCTGGGACGAACTGGCACGCATTCTGGCGACCCGCCGCCGTATACCGGGCATCACCTTTATCCGCGACTACGCCGATAACGAGCTGTACATTCAGGCGCTTGCCAGCAGCGCGCGCGCGTCGTTTGAAAAACACGGCGAGCCGGATCTGCTGCTGCTCTCCTATCACGGTATTCCGCAGCGTTTCGCGAACGAAGGGGACGATTACCCCCAGCGTTGCCGCGATACCACCCGCGAGCTGGTCTCCGCCCTCGGCCTGCCGCCTGAGAAGGTGATGATGACCTTCCAGTCGCGCTTCGGCCGTGAACCGTGGTTGACCCCGTATACTGATGAAACGCTAAAAATGCTGGGCGAGAAGGGCGTGAAGCACATTCAGGTTATGTCGCCGGGCTTCTCGGCGGATTGTCTGGAAACGCTGGAAGAGATTGCCGTCCAGAACAAAGAGTTCTTCATGGAGGCCGGCGGAACGAAATACGAATACATTCCTGCGCTTAACGACTCCCCTGAACACATCGATATGATGGTGTCACTGGTCACCACCCGCCGCTGATCGCGTTACGGGCCGGGTTTGTGCTACCATTCCCGGCCCGTATTCTTTGCACAGTTCAGACCATGAAATTTCCCGGTAAACGTAAGTCCAAACACTATTTCCCCGTCGATGCCCGCGATCCGCTGTTACAGCAAATTCAGCAGGAAAGCGAAACCAGCGCTGCCTGGGTGGTCGGTATCGATCAGACGCTGGTGGACATTGAAGCCAAAGTGGATGATGCGTTTGTCGCACGTTACGGTCTGAGCGCCGGGCACTCGCTGGTGATTGAGGATGACGTTGCCGAAGCGCTGTATCAGGAACTGATGCGCGAAAATCTTATCACCCACCAGTTTGCTGGCGGCACCATCGGTAACACCATGCACAACTACTCCGTTCTGGCAGACGACCGCTCGGTGCTGCTTGGCGTGATGTGCAGCAATATCGAAATCGGTGGCTACGCCTACCGCTACCTGTGCAATACCTCCAGCCGCACCGATCTGAACTATTTGCAGGGCGTTGACGGGCCGATTGGTCGTTGCTTTACGCTGATAAGCGATTCCGGCGAGCGTACCTTTGCCATCAGCCCCGGCCATATGAACAAGCTACGCGCTGAAAGTATTCCGGAAGAGGTGATCGCGGGCGCGTCTGCGCTGGTGTTGACGTCTTATCTGGTGCGCTGCAAGCCGGGCGAACCAATGCCGGACGCAACCATGAAGGCAATTGAGTATGCGAAGAAATACAACGTGCCTGTGGTTCTGACGCTGGGCACCAAATTCGTGATTGCCGACAACCCGGAGTGGTGGCAGGCCTTCCTGAAAGAACACGTTTCGATTCTGGCGATGAATGAAGAAGAAGCCGAAGCGCTGACCGGAGAAAGCGATCCGCTGCTGGCGTCTGATAAGGCGCTGGACTGGGTGGATCTGGTGCTCTGCACCGCCGGGCCGGTCGGGCTGTACATGGCGGGCTTCACGGAAGAAGAGAGCAAGCGGAAAACCCAGCACCCGCTGCTGCCGGGCGCTATCGCCGAATTTAACCAGTACGAGTTCAGCCGCGCCATGCGTCATAAAGACTGCATCAACCCGCTGCGTATCTTCTCCCACATTGCACCGTATATGGGTGGCCCCGAGAAGATCATGAACACCAACGGCGCGGGCGACGGCGCGCTGGCCGCGCTGCTGCACGACATCACCGCTAACGCCTACCACAAAACCAATGTGCCGAATTCCAGCAAACACACCTTCAACTGGCTGACCTATTCCTCGCTGGCGCAGGTGTGCAAGTACGCGAACCGCGTGAGTTATCAGGTGCTGAACCAGCATTCACCGCGCTTAACGCGTGGGCTGCCGGAACGGGAAGACAGCCTCGAAGAGGCGTATTGGGACAGGTAAAAGAAGACCCCTCACCCTGGCCCTCTCCCCAAAGGGGAGAGGGAACTTGAACACCCTCTCCCCTTTGGGGAGAGGGCTGGGGTGAGGGGACCAGGCCGCACAAAATTTACCCCGTCACCGCCTCTTCAACCGGCGGCTTCGTCAGCATTGTCAGCATCGTATTCGCAATCTCACGCTCACCCATCACCACCTGATTCGCGCCGCGCTCGGTAATGTACTCCACTTCGTCATCATAATGGGCGCGGGCTATGATTTCGATATGCGGGCATTTTTCACGGGCTGTGGCGACAATCTCGCCAGCCTCGTAACCGTTCGGGATAGTGAGCAGCAGCCAGCGAGCGCAGTCCAGATGCGCCAGATTCATAATCTCTTCGTTAGCCGCGTTGCCCAGCACCGCGCGGATGCCGCGTTCGCGAAGTTCGTCGACGCGGGTGCGTGACGTTTCAATCACTACAAGTGGAATGCCCTGAGCCATCAGTTTTTCACCCAGCAGGCTGCCGACGCGGCCAAAACCGACCAGCAGCGCGTGGTTGCAGATATCCACCGGGATCTGTTTCTCTTCTTCTGTCGCCTCTTCCAGCGTCAGCTCTTCGAGGGTTTCAGTCTTCTCGAGATATTTCTCCAGCAGGGCAAACAATACCGGGTTCAACATGATGGAGAGGATCGCCCCCGCCAGCACCAGATTTTGCCCAGCCTGTGGCAGCAGATTCAGGGCCATTCCCAGACCAGCCAGAATAAAGGCGAACTCGCCAATCTGCGCCAGGCTGGCGGCGATGGTCAGCGCCGTGCGCGGCGAGTGACCGAACATCCGCACCAGGAAGAAGGCGGCAACGGACTTACCAAAGATGATGATTGCCAGCGTACCCAGCACGGCCAGCGGCTGCTGGATGAGGATCATCGGGTCGAACAGCATCCCGACGGAGACAAAGAACAGCACCGCGAACGCATCACGTAGTGGCAGAGTATCGTGCGCGGCACGGTGGCTCAGCTCGGACTCGTTCAGCACCATCCCGGCGAAGAACGCGCCCAGCGCAAAGGAGACGTCAAACAGCTCGACAGCGCCAAAGGCAATGCCCAGCGCCAGCGCAAGGACCGAAAGCGTGAACAGTTCACGCGAGCCGGTGGCGGCGCTGCGGGACATGATCCACGGCACCAGACGGCGGCCCACCAGCATCATGATGGCAATAAACGCCACAACCTTACCGATGGTAATGCTCATATCCAGCGCCAGCGAAGCGAAGCCGATATTCTCTTTTTCCATCATCCCGGCGACGGCGGGCAGCAGTACCAGCGTCAGCACCATCACCAGATCTTCAACTATCAGCCAGCCAATCGCGATTTGCCCGCGCTGGCTGTCTATCAGCTGCCTCTCTTCAAGCGCGCGCAGCAGCACCACGGTACTGGCGGTTGAAAGACACAGCCCAAATACGATACCGGTCATGATTGACCAGCCCAGCACCGCCGAAAGCGCCATGCCCAGCAGCGTCGCCACCCCTATCTGGGCGATCGCTCCCGGTATGGCGATCGACTTTACCGCCATCAGATCCTTCAGGGAAAAATGCAGTCCGACGCCAAACATCAGCAGGATAACGCCCAGTTCCGCCAGCTCCGGTGCAAGTTTGGTATCTGCGACAAAACCCGGCGTAAAGGGTCCTGCCAGCACGCCCGCCAGCAAATAGCCTACCAGGGGCGAAATACGCAGTTTATTGGCAATCATGCCGAGGATAAAAGCGAGCACAAGTCCACCAACAATGGTGGTGATAAGCGGTGTGGCGTGGTGCATTCCGTCTCCTTTCGCGATGGGTGATCCATTTTTGGTGCAAATACCAAAAAGCCGATTAATAGTTTATGACAATTTTTACGCTTATGTTTATGAATAATTGTTGAAATCACAATAAAAAGGCAATAAGCATGAAAAAAGGCAGATTTTGATAAATTTGCTGAGGGGAGGGAGAGGAAAGCCTTATGGCATCAGGTTATCCGGCTGCCAAAGTTTAACTTTGGCAGCCATGAAGTTACGCTTTATGACGGTTGTCAGGCAGGAATATGGTCAACATCCCCAGAAGTGGCAGGAAAGCGCAGATTTTATAGACCAGGAAGATGCTGGTGTGGTCTGCAACCATCCCTAACACGGCGGCGCCAAGGCCGCCCATGCCAAAGGCAAAACCGAAAAAGAGACCGGAAACCATACCGATACGTCCCGGCAGCAGCTCTTGCGCATAGACCAGAATGGCTGAAAACGCCGACGCGAGAATAAAACCAATTATCACTGTCAATATTCCGGTCCATTCCAGCGTTGCGTACGGTAAAACAAGCGTAAACGGCGCAACGCCGAGGATAGAGCCCCAAATCACATATTTACGTCCGATTTTATCTCCCACAGGGCCGCCAATCACCGTGCCTGCCGCCACCGCAAACAGGAAGGCAAAGAGATGGAACTGGGCGTTTTGTACCGATAATCCGAATTTTTGCATCAGATAGAAGGTGTAATAGCTGCTAATGCTCGCCATATAGAAATATTTCGAGAAAATCAGCACCAGCAACACGCTGACGGCAAGGATCACCTTATTACGCGGAAGGGGATTGGTTATCTTCGCGACAGGTTTTCCCTTATTTACGCGGTGCTGCGCGGCATACCAGCGGCTGATTTGCGCCAGGACGACAATCGCCAGCAGCGCGGCCAGCACAAACCACGCCACGTTGCCTTTGCCGTAAGGCGCGATAATTACCGCCGCCAGCAGAGGACCGAGGGAGCTACCAAAGTTCCCCCCCACCTGGAACAGAGACTGCGCCAGCCCGTGGCGTCCGCCGGAGGCCATACGCGCCACGCGGGACGATTCCGGATGGAACACCGATGAACCGGTTCCCACCAGCGCCGCGGCAACCAGTACCGCCTCAAAGCTGCCCGCCATGGCCAGCAGCACCAGCCCGCTCAGGGTGAAGCACATCCCAATGGGCAGCGACCATGGCATCGGGTATTTGTCCGTCCAGTAGCCCACCACCGGCTGTAGCAGCGAAGAGGCCAGCTGGAAGGTCAGGGTAATCATCCCGATCTGCACGAAGGTTAATGAGAACTCAGACTGCAACAGCGGGTAGATCGCCAGAATCAGCGACTGGATCATGTCGTTGAGCAGATGAGAGAGACTGATTGCGCCTAATACTTTGAAGGAAGTGCGCGATTTCGGCGGCGACGCCGGAACGCCCTGAACAGGCTGGGTTGATTCACTGATTGCCATAAATACCACGTCAATTTGTAATTAGAGATGCAGGGAGTAATTATTATCCGACTAACATACCCGTCCGTGACATTTGAAGAAAGTCGCAATTCTGAAAACTTATTTGTCTATTCTTGTGAGTCACTGTAATTTTTGCGTTTGTCTATGGGTCAGGGAGAGAGAAGATGAAGTTAATAAAGCGTGGCGTCGCGCTGGCGCTCATCGCCGCATGGGGGCTGACAAGCCTGCCCGCGCAGGCGTATGAAAAAGATAAAACCTATAAAATTACCATTCTGCATACTAACGATCATCACGGCCATTTCTGGCGCAGCGAATACGGTGAATATGGCCTGGCGGCGCAAAAAACGCTGGTGGACGGCATTCGTAAAGAGGTCTCGGCTCAGGGCGGCAGCGTGCTGTTGCTGTCGGGCGGGGATATTAATACCGGCGTACCGGAATCTGATTTGCAGGATGCCGAGCCTGATTTCCGCGGCATGAATTTAATTGGTTACGACGCGATGGCGGTCGGAAACCACGAGTTTGATAACCCGCTGAGCGTATTGCGCCAGCAGGAAAAGTGGTCCAAATTTCCGTTCCTTTCCGCCAATATTTATCAGAAAAGCACCGGCGAGCGCCTGTTTAAACCGTGGGCGCTGTTTAAGCGTCAGGATCTGAAGATCGCGGTCATCGGCTTAACCACCGACGATACGGCCAAAATTGGCAACCCTGAATTTTTCACCGACATCGAATTCCGTAAACCGGCGGACGAAGCGAAGCTGGTGATCCAGGAGTTGCAGCAGAATGAAAAACCGGATGTGATTATCGCTACCACCCACATGGGGCATTACGACAACGGTCAGCACGGCTCTAACGCGCCGGGCGACGTGGAGATGGCGCGCAGCCTTCCTGCGGGCTCGCTGGCGATGATTGTGGGCGGTCACTCACAGGATCCGGTCTGCATGGCTTCTGAGAATAAAAAGCAGGTAGATTATGTGCCCGGCACGCCGTGCGCGCCGGATCGTCAGAACGGGATCTGGATTGTACAGGCCCACGAGTGGGGTAAATACGTAGGCCGTGCGGATTTCGAATTCCGTAACGGCGAGATGAAGCTGGTGCACTATCAGCTCATCCCGGTCAACCTGAAGAAGAAAGTAACCTACCCGGACGGCAAAAGCGAGCGGGTACTCTACACGCCAGAGATCGCTGAAAACCAGCAGATGCTCTCCCTGCTGACGCCGTTCCAGAGCAAAGGGAAAGCGCAGCTGGACGTGAAGATTGGCACGCTTAACGGACGACTGGAAGGGGACCGCAGCAAAGTCCGCTTCGTACAAACCAACATGGGGCGTCTGGTGCTGGCCGCGCAGATGGCGCGCACGAATGCGGATTTCGGCGTGATGAGCGGCGGCGGTATTCGAGATTCCATCGATGGCGGAAACATCACCTATAAAGACGTGCTCAAAGTGCAGCCGTTTGGCAACGTGGTGGTGTATGCGGACATGAGCGGGAAAGAGGTAATTGACTACCTGACCGCCGTGGCGCAGATGAAGCCGGACTCCGGAGCGTATCCGCAGTTTGCTAACGTCAGCTTCGTCGCGAAGGACGGTAAGCTCAACGATCTCAAAATCAAAGGCGAACCTGTTGATCCGGCGAAAACCTACCGCCTGGCAACGTTAAGCTTTAACGCCACCGGCGGCGACGGCTATCCGCATATCGATAACAAACCGGGCTATGTAAATACCGGGTTTATTGATGCGGAAGTGTTAAAGCAGTTTATCCAGCAAAATTCACCGATTGACGTGAACGCGTATGAGCCGAAGGGCGAGGTGAGCTGGCAGTAGAGCGGGTGTGTTGTGCCGGGTGGCGGCTACGCCTTACCCGGCCTACATTCGAATCGTAGGCCCGGTATGCGCAGCGCCACCGGGCAATTTTCTCAATCCCTGCGCGCAATATCCGCAAATTTCGCGTCCAGCATTTTCGCCAGATCGCCTGCGGCCAGTTCGATATCCAGCCCGCGTTTGCCGCCAGAAATATAGATCGTCTCAAATTCCTGCGAAGGCGCATCGATCAGGGTCGGCAGACGCTTTTTCTGGCCGAGCGGGCTGATCCCGCCGACCAGATAACCCGTAGTGCGTTGCGCAACCATCGGGTCTGCCATATCGACCTTTTTCGCTCCCAGCGCTTTGGCCACTTTCTTCAGATCAAGCTGTCCGGCGACGGGCGTCACTGCCACGGCGAGGTGCTTCATATCGCCATTCACCGCGACCAGCAGCGTTTTGTAGACCTGGTCCGCGTTCAGCCCCAGCTTGCGCACCACTTCATCACCAAAGTTGGTTTCGTTCGGATCGTGATCGTAGGTGTGGATCCGGAAAGAAATTTTGTTTTTTTCGAGTAATTTAACGGCGGGAGTCATGGCTATCCTTCTTACGACAGACGGTTCATGCCAGCAGCATACGCCTGACGTTTGTCTAAAAAATAGCACCATCTTGCGCAATAGTATTGGCAGTGATGGTTACTTTGAGCGACAATCGGCGTAGCCGAAGGTCACTTCGGTATAACAAAAACGATGAAATTCCTCTTTGACGGGCCAATAGAAATATTGGCCATTTTTTTATTTCAGCAGCGACGGCAAATTCCCTTCTCCGTACAAATGCAACGCGCCAACCGCGACAACATAACGACCGGCAGGCAGGGCATACAGCGTCTCCCGCCACGCCTGGTTGCGCGCGTTCATCAGCACATCATACAACGATTCACTGAACGTCGACGGTAACGCCAGCTTACCGTCTGCGGGCGGCGCATCCAGCCACCAGCCAATCATCGTTTGCAGCAGACGCGCGTTGGTGTGCCAGTGGGTCAGGGTATCATCCAGTAGCATCTTGCCGTCATCAGGAAGCTGGCGAAGAAGCGCAATCTGGCTGTCCGTGCCTTCCAGTTCAATGACGGACAGGTTGCACGCCTTTGCCGCATTCAGCAGTTGATAATCGATACCGTAATCGCCGCGCAGCCCCAGGCGCTGCGCCTGGGTTGCCTGTAGCACCATGGCAATTTGCCACAGGGGCAGGGTGTCGAGCATTGAGAGCGAGACGCCGGACTCATCCGCAAGACGGGTAAGCTCAGCCAGCTGCGTCTCGTTAAGACGTTCAGCCAGGGGGCGGTCGCTTTCCAGCCCGGCAAACGGCGATTCATGGCCGGAGATGTCGGCTTCGACGATCAGCGCGTCGGCGCGCTTCAGTAGTTTAATCAGGCCGGAGGGCAGGGGGGACATATCCTGCGTGCCCATATGAATGCTTCCCACCAGGTGCAGTTGCTGCCCACCCGGAAGCGAAATATCCATACCGGGCCAGGCATAACGGCGGGGAAAAAGGGCGCGAAACGATGTTTTTATACGATTAAACAGACCCATACGCGCTCCATGACCGGAAAGGTTCATGCTAGCGCGTACGGGTACAAGGTTCAATCCTTCGGTTTAAACCGCAGCAGACGGTTAGCGTTGCTCACCACGGTAATTGACGAGAGCGCCATCGCCGCACCCGCAACAACCGGGTTCAGCAGGGTGCCGGTCAGCGGCCACAAAATCCCGGCGGCAATCGGAATGCCGAGCGAGTTATAGACGAACGCCCCCAGCAGGTTCTGCTTCATGTTGCGCAACGTGGCTTTCGAAATCGCCAGCGCATCCGCCACCCCCATCAGGCTGTGGCGCATCAGGGTGATCGCCGCGGTTTCAATGGCGACATCGCTCCCGCCGCCCATCGCAATACCTACGTCAGCCTGCGCCAGCGCCGGGGCGTCGTTAATGCCGTCGCCGACCATCGCCACCTGACGACCCTGACTTTGCAGGTTCTTGATGGCGTCCGCTTTGCCGTCCGGCAGCACGCCCGCGATCACCTCATCAATACCGGCTTCTTTGGCGATGGCGTTGGCGGTGGTCGGGTTATCACCGGTTAACATCACCAGACGATAGCCCGCGCGGTGCAGGCGCTGTAAGGCATCTACGCTGTCCTGGCGCAACGGATCGCGCACGGCCAGCAGCGCCGCCACCTGACCATCCCTCGCCAGCAGAACCGGCGTCGCGCCCTGAGAGGCCTGCGCGTTCAGCTCTGCGTCCAGCGCGGACGTATCAACGCCGTGTTCAGTCAGCAGTGCCTGGTTACCCAGCAGCAGCGTATGGCCTTCAGCTTCACCGCTGACCCCTAAACCGCGCAGGGTGCGGAAGTTGCTTACCTGCGGCAGACGGGCATCACCGGCTTTCTCCAGGATGGCGCGCGCCAGCGGGTGGCTGGAGCCTTGTTCCAGCGCGGCGGCCAGGCGCAGGGCATCCGTCTCCGTACAGCCAACGGTACTGACGGCTACCACCTGCGGTTTGCCCTCGGTGAGCGTGCCGGTTTTATCAAAGACAAGGGTGTCCAGCGTGCTTGCCCGTTGCAGGGCGTCAGCATCACGGACCAGTACGCCAAATTCGGCGGCGCGTCCGACGCCAGAGATAATCGACATCGGCGTGGCCAGGCCAAGGGCACAAGGGCAGGCGATGATCAGCACCGTGGTGGCGATCACCAGGGTGTAGACAATCTGCGGCGCCGGGCCGAAGAAATACCAGATCGCCGCGCTCAGCAGGGCAATACCGACGACCACCGGCACAAAAATGGCGGAGATTTTATCGGCAAGCTGACCAATCTCCGGCTTACTGCTCTGCGCCTGGCGGACCATGCGAATGATGCGTGACAGCGTGGTATGGCTCCCGACCGCGCTGGCGCGGAACAGCACGCTGCCGTCCTGTACCACCGTACCCGCATGCACCGCATCGCCCTGAGATTTCTGCTGAGGGATCGGCTCGCCGGTCAGCATCGCTTCATCCAGCCAGGCATCGCCCTGGGTGATTTCACCGTCGACGGGTACGCGGTCACCGGTGGTGAGACGCAGCGTCATACCGGGTTGCACCTCTGAGAGAGGAACGTTTTTTTCCCCATCGTCGGTGACCACGCGGGCCGTCGGCGGGGTTAAATCGAGTAATCTTTCCAGCGCTTTCGACGAACGCTGACGCGCGCGGGCTTCGAGCATATGGCCTAAGTTAATCAGACCAATAATCATCGCGCTCGCTTCATAATAGAGATGGCGCGCCTCCATCGGGAACCACTGCGGCCAGACGTTAACGCTCATCGAATACAGCCACGCCGCGCCCGTCCCGAGCGCGACCAGCGTGTCCATCGTCGCGGTGCGGTTTTTCAGGCTCTTCCAGGCGCTGGTATAGAAATGTCCGCCTGCAAACACCATCACCGCAAGGGTAATCAGACCAATCACCAGCCACAGGGTGCGGTTGTCTGCGGTGACCATCATGTTGTCACCCATCATGCCCCACACCATCACCGGAATACCGACCAGCAGGGCGACGATCGCCTGCCAGCGGAAGCGCTTCATGGTGGCGACAGCCGTTTCCTGCTGGCGCTCGCGGCGCTCGGCATCATCTTCGATGGCCTCCGCCCCGTAGCCCGCTTTCTCCACGGCCTGCACTAAATCTGCGGCGGAGGCACTGCCCATCACCAGCGCAGTACGCTCCGCCAGGTTTACCCGTGCCTGTGCGACGCCCGGTACCGCCTGTAAGGCGTTTTGTACCCGTGAGACACAGCTGGCGCAGCTCATGCCGTTGATCAGCAGCTGTTGGCTGTCATCAATATCATCAGCTACCGGAAGCTCAGGGGTGGCCGCTGTCAGTGCTTCCGACGGGGATGATGACTCTGCCAGCGGTTTAGCCTTTGGGTGGCTTAACTCCGCCCCGTAACCGGCCTGTTTAATGGTATCAATCAGCGCGTCGGCGCTGGCGCTGCCGGTCACGGCGGCATGATCGATAGTCACCTCAGCGCTTTCCACGTCAGGACGCTGCTCCAGGCTTTCTTTAACACGTTTGACACAGTGGCCGCAGGAGAGGCCGTCCAGTGTCAGGTCAATAGTGTGAGACATAACAAAACTCCCGTATAATGTTCTGGTCAATTGTTGACCTTCACTCTGCTTTTCGCTAACTGTTATGAAGGTTAAACCTTCCATCAAGGGGAAGGTCAAGGGGGAAATGTGAATATCAGCGATGTTGCGAAAAAAACCGGCTTAACCAGCAAAGCGATTCGCTTTTATGAGGAAAAAGGGCTGGTGACGCCACCGTTGCGCAGTGAGAACGGCTACCGCAGCTATACGCAGCTGCATCTTGATGAACTGACGTTACTGCGCCAGGCAAGACAGGTAGGATTTAACCTTGAAGAGTGCGGCGAGCTGGTTAACCTGTTTAACGATCCGAAACGCCACAGTGCCGACGTGAAAAAACGTACGCTGGAAAAAGTGGCGGAGATCGAACGCCATATCATCGAATTACAGGCGATGCGTGAGCAACTGCTACAGCTGGCAGAATCCTGCCCGGGAGATGACAGCGCCGAGTGCCCGATTATCGACAATCTTTCCGGCTGCTGCCACCGTAAAACCCACGCCTAACAGCCTTTAATCCGCAGGGTAATGCCTTCCACCGCAATGACCTCAACCCGCGTGCCGGCGCTGAGGTCATCATCGGCCACCACCGGCCATGAACTGTCCCCCACGCGCATATGACCGCGTCCGTTGATCAGCGCGTTATCAAGCGTAAAACGTTTACCCACGATCTGCTGCCCACGCTGATTGAGATGCGCGTCGACCGGCTTCTGCGCCTTCACCCGTTTGTTCAGCCAGCGCCACCACAGCCAGGCGGCCAGCAGCGTCAGCACGGCAAACAGCGCGCCCTGCCACTCCCAGCCGACAGGCAGCAGCCAGACGACCAGCCCGGTAATCACAGCGGCAACACCGCTCCACAGCAGATAACCGTTGCCGCCAAGCATCTCGGCGGCCAGCAGCAAGCCGCCAAGGCTTAGCCAGAACGCATGAGGATGTGCAACGATGAGCTCAATCATTTTTTACGCTCGTTTCCGCCGTCTTTGATCAACTCGGCAATTCCGGCGATAGATCCCATCAGACTGCTGGCATCCAGCGGCATCATCACCACTTTGCTGTTGTTCGCAGAGCCGATCTCCTTCAGCGCATCGGTATATTTTTGCGCGACGAAGTAGTTCACAGCCTGGATATCCCCGGCGGCAATCGCCTCGGAAACCATTTGCGTCGCGCGGGCTTCCGCTTCTGCCGAACGTTCACGCGCTTCTGCCTGGAGGAAGGCAGACTGACGGTCGCCCTCGGCTTTCAGGATCTGCGACTGTTTTTCCCCTTCCGCTTTCAGGATCTCGGCCTGACGCACCCCTTCGGCTTCAAGAATATAGGCGCGTTTGGTACGCTCGGCCTTCATCTGCGCATTCATGGAAGCAATCAGCTCTGCCGGTGGGCGCACGTCGCGGATCTCAATGCGGGTCACTTTGATCCCCCACGGATTGGTGGCTTCATCAACAATGTGCAGCAGGCGGGTATTAATGCTGTCGCGCTGGGAGAGCATTTCGTCCAGCTCCATCGAGCCAAGCACGGTACGGATGTTGGTCATCGTCAGGTTGACGATCGCCAGCTCCAGGTTGCTCACCTCATAGGCCGCTTTCGGCGCATCAATCACCTGAATAAAGCACACCGCATCGATGGTGACGTTGGCGTTATCCTTAGAGATGACTTCCTGGGAAGGAATATCCAGCACCTGCTCCATCATGTTGATCTTACGCCCAATTCTGTCCATGAAGGGGACGATCAGGCTTAAACCCGGCTGAAGGGTATTGGTGTAGCGACCGAAACGTTCGACGGTCCACTGGTAACCCTGCGGAACAATTTTGACGCCTGCGCCCACGATAACCAGCGCAACGAAAATAAGGACAAGAACAACGATGAGCATAAAAACCTCCTGTTTTGCATGCCGTAACGAGAAAAATTGCGTATTTGTTGAACGTAAGTATATCGGTTAACGGGCGGGATTTCGCCCCTGTAAAGAGGTGGGAACCGGACTGGTAAAATTAAAACGCCCCGCCAGGAGAGCGGGGCGCATAGCGTTACTCTTCAGACCAGGTATAGCTGAAGTCGGTGATAAACCCATCCCCGGCGTCAGCGATGGCTTTCGATAAGCCCTGATAGTATTTTTCCAGGCCGATGGCCTCTATCTGCTGGATCTGCTCGCGAACGGGCGCGCAGAACAGTACTGCATTGCCCGCTCCGACACGTTTGTTGTTCGGCGGCAGATCGCCGGTAATCCCCTTAAACCAGGTTCTGATCCCTTGCTTTAAGCTGTGCGGCGCTTTTGCAAGATCCTTCTGGCCTGTCAGCACCTGTAAGGTGGGGAACTCATTTGCATTGACGGCGGTTTTCATGCGTGCAAAGAACGCGGTAAAAAGCTCAAAAGAGCCGAGATCCGTGACGCGAGGCTTGGTGGTTTTTCCGTTTTTATTGCCCATTTTTCCGGCAGGGGCTGTAGGCGCCGGAACCACATTGACCTTATGCAGATCCAGACCAAACAGCAGATTGCAGTGCGCCCGGCGCTCTTTAAGCGGGTAGGACATTAGCACGTCAATAAACGCTGTCGCCTTCACATCGGCCAGGTCATGGTTAATCAGCCATTGCGAGCGGGCAAATTCCGCGGGGGAAACGAACCAGTCCGGCACCTCAGTAAAGCGTCTGGATTTACCCTTGCCGTCAAACTCGAGAAAGTAAGCCCCATCATCGAAAGCAAAATAGCAGTTTTTAAAGCTTCCGATCGTGGTGTTAACGATGAGCGCCTTCTTAACAAAATCGACCACCTCTGCACCCATGACAAAACGCGTGAGTTCAGAAGAATTGATGACTTCCATTAATGTTTCCACATCTGGAACACCAGGCTTCAGGGAAGAGAACTCATAAAAGATATGTGTCATGTTGCTGACTTCCTGTAGTTATAGAGGTGACAATTACCGAACAAAAAGTTTAACACTTGCGATAGGTTAAGGCTATTCGCGCAGCGTAGCGGAAAGGATTATGCTAAAGGCTGTTCTTATCACAGCGGTTAACGGAATCGGAATGAATAATAAAAAAAATCTTCTGGATATCAGGGATGTTGGCTTTAGTGTGGGTGATAACACCATCCTTCAGCACGTCGATTTTTGTCTCTCTCCGGGCGAATTTAAACTCATAACCGGCCCCTCCGGCTGCGGCAAAAGCACCCTCCTGAAAATCGTGGCTTCGCTACTGAGTCCAACGGAGGGAACCATCCTGTTTGAAGGGAAAGATATCGCCACGCTTACACCGGAAAGCTATCGCCAGCAGGTGTCATACTGCGTGCAAACGCCGTCCCTGTTTGGCGACACGGTGTACGACAATCTGGTTTTCCCCTGGCACATCCGCAACCAAACGCCCGATCCGAAAAAGTTTGCGGACGATCTGACCCGTTTTGGGCTTCCGCCGGAGACGCTGACCAAATCGACTGCCGAACTGTCAGGCGGGGAAAAGCAGCGCGTCTCGCTGATCCGTAACCTGCAATTCCTGCCGAAGGTGCTTTTGCTGGACGAAATCACCAGCGCGCTGGATGACGCTAACACGCGCAACGTCAATGAGATTATTCATCGCTACGTCCGTGAACAGGATATTGCCATGCTGTGGGTGACGCACGATTCAAACGAAATTAGCCATGCGGATGATGTCATCACGCTCAGGCCGCAGGGCGGGAAAATGGAGGAGGCTCACCGTGGGTGAACATAACATAACCAACGAATCGCTGGCGCTGTCGATGGTGCTGGTGCTGGTGGCGATTGTGGTCAGCTACCGGGAGAAGCTGGGGCTGGAAAAAGATATTCTGTGGAGTATCGTTCGCGCGGTCATTCAGCTCATCATCGTCGGCTATGTGCTGAAATACATCTTCAACGTCAATCATGCCGTGCTGACCCTGTTGATGGTGCTGTTTATCTGCTTTAACGCGGCATGGAACGCGCAGAAACGCAGTAAATACATCGATAAAGCGTTCCTCTCGTCGTTTATTGCCATCACCACCGGGACCGCGTTAACGCTGGCGGTACTGGTGCTCTCCGGCTCGATAGAATTTACGCCGATGCAGGTGATCCCCATTTCCGGGATGATTGCGGGCAATGCGATGGTGGCGGTCGGGTTATGCTACAACAATCTGGGGCAACGCTTCAGCAGTGAACAGCAACAGCTTCAGGAGAAGCTAAGCCTGGGCGCGACACCGAAGGTGGCCTCGGCGCGGTTGATCCGCGACAGCATTCGTTCTTCGCTGATCCCAACGGTGGATTCCGCCAAAACCGTGGGTCTGGTGAGCCTGCCGGGCATGATGTCGGGGCTAATTTTTGCCGGTATCGATCCGGTAAAAGCGATTAAATACCAGATTATGGTGACGTTTATGCTGCTCTCTACGGCGAGCCTGTCGACGATTATTGCCTGCTATCTGACCTATCGGAAGTTTTACAACGCGCGCCACCAGCTGGTGGTGACGCAGTTGAAAAAGACGGGGTAATATCGGCTTTTGTAGGCCCGGCAAGCGTTAGCGCCACCGGGCATTTTTGTTAGTAAAGCAATGCGTACAGCTGACGACGATACTTAGACGCCAGCGCGTCACCGGTGCCGAGCGCGGCCAGGATCTCCTGGAACATCTTTCGCGCCTGACCGTCTGCGGCGCCCAGGTCCTTCTGAAGGTGACTAAACAGCAGCTCCAGCGCCTCTTCATTACGCCCCACCTGGTGAAGCTGAAGCGCCAGCTGGCTTGCCAGCGCGGCATCCGCCGGGTTGTCCGCAACCTGCTGCTGAAGTTGCTGAATTTCAGGGGTATCCGCCGCCTGTTTCAGCAGGTCAATCTGCGCCACCAGGCCCTGATAGCGGGTGTCCTGATCCTGCATCGGCACCGTTTTCAGCACGGCTTCCGCGTCTTCGGGGCGGTGCAGCGCAATCTGGGTCTCTGCCAGCAGCAGACCAATCTGGCTGTTCTGGTTCGACAGCTGCCACGCGTCTTTTAACAGCGGCAGCGCCTCGTCGTACTTGCCTTCCTGCATCAGCGCCATGGCTTCCTGCGCTTTCAGCTCTTCTTCGCGCGGCAGGACTTTATCCAGCAGGGCGCGGATCGCCTCTTCCGGCTGCGGCCCCTGGAAGCCATCCACCGGCTGACCGTTCTGGAACAGGTAGACGGTTGGGATCGCACGCAGGCCAAACTGGGAAGCCACCATCGGTTCGGCGTCACAATCCAGCTTCGCCAGAATGAACTGACCGTTGTACTGCGCGGCAAGGCTTTCCAGGACCGGCGTCAGCTGCAGGCAGTGTTGGCTGCGTTCAGACCAGAAGTAGAACAGCACCGGTGTAGTCATTGACTGTTCGAGTGTCTGTTGCAGGTTAGCTTCAGTTATGTTGACGATATTCTGTACGGACATGCGGCATTCTCTTTTATCGGTTTACTCTTTACATGGGGGTAAGCGTCATCGCTTCAACTCAACCCTGCAAAATTTTGTCCATCATCCGCCCCGGCAGCAGGCGTTTCAACCAGCCGACGGCATGGGTCACCAGCGTCACCGGATAGCGCATTTTAGGGGTATCGCTCTCAAATGCGTGGCGCACTTTGGCAACCACGGCTTCTGGCCCAAGCGTAAAACGCGCCGCGATACCGGGATTTTCGACCGGTTGGTCCGCCTGCGTCTGGTTAACGTTTTCCGTAAAGCGGGTGCGGATGGGGCCCGGTTCAATCAGGCTGACCTTAATGCCGCTGTGGCGCAGCTCCATGCGCAACGCATCGGACCAGGCTTCAAGCGCATATTTACTGGCAGCGTAAGCCCCGCGTCCCGGCGTGGAGATCAGGCCCATCACCGAGGAGGTCATGACAATCCGCCCTTCGCCGTGCGGCAGCATGGCGGGGAGAAGGCGCATGGTGAGCTGATGCGCCCCAAAAAAGTTTGCGGAGAACTGCTGCTCCAGCTGTTCCCGTGAGAGGGTCTGTAGCGGGCCGTATACGCCATAGCCCGCATTGTTGAACAGGCCGTAAAGCCGGTTGTTGGTCAGGGCGATAACCTCATCGGCGGCCTGCTCCACGCTCTCTGGCGAATCGAGATCCAGCAAAATGCCGGTAAATCCCAGCCCTCGCATGCGTTCGACATCTTCGGGTTTGCGGCAGGCCGCCAGCACCCAAAACCCCTGACGTTTCAGTTCAAGGGCGCTCTCAAGGCCAATTCCGCTGGAACATCCTGTTATTAAGACCGATTTTTGCATAACTTTACCTGTCAGGTTCTCAGCTGTTTGACGAGTCATGTTTTACTAAAGGAGCCAGCCGGGTTGCCATCCAGTCGGCAATGAACGGCTGGGCATCGCGATTGGGGTGAATGCCATCATCCTGCATCCACTGGGGTTTCAGATAGACCTCTTCCATGAAAAATGGCAGCAGCGGAATATCAAACTCTTTGGCAAGCTTAGGATAGATCGCGCTAAACGCCTCATTATACCGACGGCCGTAGTTAGCGGGCAGGCGAATTTGCATCAGCAGCGGCTGGGCGTTAGCAGCCTTAATGGTCTGCAAAATAGTCCGCAGCGTTTGCTCCGTTTGCTGTGGCTGGAAGCCGCGCAAACCATCATTACCGCCCAGTTCGACCAGCACCCAACGCGGTTGATGCTGCTTAAGCAGGGCAGGCAGGCGCGATAAGCCTTGCTGCGACGTATCGCCGCTGATGCTGCCGTTAACGACAGACGCCCGGGACTGCCATTTATCATTGAGCAGGGCGGGCCAGGCCGCACTGGCCGCCATACGATAGCCCGCGCTCAGGCTATCGCCCAGAATCAATAACGTGTCCGCAGCCGCCGCGCGGAAGGTCATCAGCATCAAAAACAGGAAGGGCAAATGCCAGCGGAAAACATTATTGAAGTTCATTGTCTTAAGAAGTCCGTCGGTCAGGGAGAACACGAGCTTTCCATCCTCACCGGAGTTGAACTCGTTGTCAAACGTGCCGAAACCATCGCCCTGATTGGCGAATCCGGTTCCGGTAAGTCCACGCTGCTGGCCATTCTCGCCGGGCTGGACGATGGCAGCAGCGGGGAAGTGAACCTGGTCGGCCAGCCCCTCCACGCGCTTGATGAAGAGGCGCGCGCCGCGCTGCGTGCCCGGCATATCGGGTTTGTCTTTCAGTCATTCATGCTGATTCCAACCCTCAACGCGCTGGAAAACGTTGAGCTGCCCGGCCTGCTGCGCGGTGAAAATACCCGCGAAAGCCGCGATCACGCCAAAGCGTTGCTGGAACAGCTGGGGCTGGGAAAACGTCTCGACCACCTTCCGGCGCAGCTTTCCGGCGGTGAGCAGCAGCGCGTGGCGCTGGCCCGGGCGTTTAACGGGCGCCCGGAAGTGCTGTTTGCCGATGAGCCCACGGGCAATCTCGACCGTAAAACCGGGGACAAAATTGCCGATCTGCTGTTTTCCCTCAACCGCGAGCATGGCACCACGCTGATTCTGGTTACCCACGACCCGCAGTTGGCCGCCCGCTGCGACCGCCGCCTGCGGCTGGTGAACGGTGTTCTTCAGGAGGAAGCATGATTGCCCGCTGGTTTTGGCGCGAATGGCGCTCGCCCTCGCTGCTGATTGTCTGGCTGGCGTTGAGCCTGGCGGTGGCCTGCGTGCTGGCGCTCGGCAGCGTCAGCGATCGTATGGAGAAAGGGCTTAGCCAGCAGAGTCGGGAATTTATGGCGGGGGACCGGGCTCTGCAAAGTTCTCGCCCCGTGCCGCCGGGCTGGATTGAGGAAGCGCGCAAAGAGGGGCTGAAGGTGGGAGAGCAAATCACCTTCCAGACCATGACCTTTGCGGGCGACACGCCACAGCTTGCCAGCGTAAAAGCCGTGGATGACATCTACCCGATGTATGGTGATTTACAAACCAGTCCGCCGGGGCTAAAACCGACGGCCGGTACGGTACTGCTGGCATCGCGTCTGATGGCGCTGCTGAACCTGAAACCCGGCGACAGTATCGACGTCGGCGACGCGACCCTCAAAATTGCCGGGGAAGTGGTGCAGGAACCCGACTCCGGATTTAATCCGTTCCAGCTCGCGCCGCGCCTGCTGATGAACACCGCTGATGTGGCGAAAACCAACGCCGTCCAGCCGGGTAGCCGCGTCACATGGCGCTATAAGTTTGGCGGGACGCCTGCTCAACTGGAGGCGTATGAAAAATGGCTCCTGCCTCAGCTCAAGCCGGAACATCGCTGGTACGGGCTGGAGCAGGATGACGGGGCGCTCGGCAAATCCCTTGAGCGTTCTCAGCAGTTTCTGCTGCTGTCGGCGCTGTTAACCCTGCTGCTGGCCATTGCGGCCGTTGCCGTGGCAATGGGGCACTACTGCCGCAGCCGTTACGATCTGGTGGCGATCCTCAAAACTCTCGGCGCGGGCCGGGCACAGCTGCGCAAGCTGATTGTCGGCCAGTGGCTGATGGTGCTGGCGCTGTCGGCTCTGACCGGCGGGGCGATAGGGCTGCTGTTTGAAAAGCTACTGATGGTGCTGCTCAAACCGGTCCTGCCCGCTGCGCTGCCGCCTGCCAGCCTCTGGCCGTGGCTGTGGGCCATCGGCGCGATGACGACGATCTCCCTGCTGGTGGGGTTACGCCCCTACCGGCTGCTGCTCGCCACCCAGCCGCTGCGCGTGCTGCGCCGGGATGTGGTGGCCAGCGTCTGGCCGCTGAAGTTCTATCTGCCGGTGATTATTGCGGTGGCAGTCGGGCTGTTGGCCTGGCTGATGGGCGGCAGTACGCTGCTGTGGGCGGTGCTGGCGGGCGCGGTGGTGCTGGCGCTGCTGTGCGGCGTGGTGGGCTGGGTACTGCTTAATGTGCTGAGTAAGCTGACAGTTAAATCACTCCCCATACGGTTAGCGGTTAACCGACTGCTGCACCAGCCGTGGTCTACCCTCAGCCAGCTCTCGGCATTTTCGCTGTCGTTTATGCTGCTGGCGCTTCTGCTGGTGCTGCGCGGGGATCTGCTGGATCGCTGGCAGCAGCAGCTTCCGCCGGAAAGCCCGAACTATTTCCTGATCAACATTGCTCCCGAACAGGTGACGCCGCTGAAGGGGTTTCTGTCTGAGCATCACATTATTCCGGAATCGTTCTATCCGATCGTGCGCGCCCGCCTGACGCAGATCAACGGCCTGTCGACGGAGGGAAATAAGGATGAATCGCTCAACCGCGAGCTCAACCTGACCTGGCAGGCGAAACGTCCGGACCATAACCCGATCGTGGCCGGCACCTGGCCGCCGAAAGCGGGGGAGGTGTCGATGGAGGAGGGGCTGGCGACACGCCTGAACGTGAAGCTCGGCGATAGCGTGACCTTTACCGGTGATACCCAGGATTTCACCGCCAAAGTCACCAGCCTGCGCAAAGTGGACTGGGAAAGCCTGCGGCCAAATTTCTTCTTCATCTTCCCGCCGGGCGCGCTGGACGGACAGCCCCAGAGCTGGCTGACCAGCTTCCGCTGGGAAAACGGCAACGGCATGCTGACGCAACTTAACCGGGAATTTCCGACGGTGAGCCTGCTGGATATCGGCGCGATCCTCAAAAAGGTCGGGCAGGTGCTGGAACAGGTGAGCCGCGCCCTGGAGGTGATGGTGGTGCTGGTGACCGTCTGCGGCCTATTGCTGCTGCTGGCGCAGGTGCAGGTCGGCATGCGTCAGCGTCATCAGGAGCTGGTGGTCTACCGCACGCTGGGGGCCAGTAAACGGCTGCTGCGCGCCACGCTGTGGAGCGAATTTGCCCTGCTCGGGCTGGTGGCGGGCCTGGTGGCGGCCATCGGGGCGGAAACCGCACTGGCGGTGCTTCAGACGAAAGTCTTTGATTTTCCATGGGAGCCTGACTGGCGGCTGTGGTTAACGTTGCCCGTATGCGGCGCGGTGCTGCTGTCCCTGTGCGGTGGCTGGCTCGGGACGCGGCTGTTGAAAGGTAAAGCGCTGTTCCGCCAGTTTGTCAGCTAGTTTACTTGCGTGATGATGACGCACCGGCATTTCTGCTGGTGTGTCATCGCTTAATAGCACAAATCGTTAATACCCATGCATTTAGTAGCACAAAACATTAAAAACCCGCCCACACAGCCCGAATTTTTCCGGTTAATATTCACCAGCTAAATATTTAGCAGCGTGTCTATCAAGGAAAAATAATGACTATAAGAAAAACAGCGCTGGCGACAACGATCGGCGCAGCAGTGGCATTGGCTTCTTTCGCATCTCAGGCGGAAATCACCCTTCTGAAACAGGATCCGCAGGCGGGTAACCCGCTGAGCCGTCTGAACTTCACCGTTGGCGGCAGCATCCGTCCTCAGTTCCAGAACATGACCGGTGATGACGGCAAAAACGGCTACAAGCGTAACGGTTTTGACGGCGGTACCCGTTTCCGTTTCGCGGCAGACTACTACCTGTTCGATGACATCAGCTGGATCACCTACTACGAGCTGGGTGTGAACATTCCGGCGCAGTTTAACTGGGATAACCACTACGCCGACGGCGCGCACGACACCTCACGCCGTATGCTCTACACCGGTCTGAAGAGCGACACCTGGGGTACGCTGACCTTCGGCCAGCAGAACAGCGTGTACTATGACGTGGTGGGCGCGAAAACCGATATCTGGGACTACGACATGATTGGTCAGGCGTCGGGTAACGGGATCAACGGCGACTACGACGGCTCTTACCGTTCACGCCAGATGCTGAAGTACAAGAAAACCGTGGGCGATGCTGACATCTACGCCTCTTACCTGTTTGAAGACAGCGAATACCTGCCGGGCAACGGCCTGCGCTACAAGCGCAAAGGCGGCGGTTCACTGGGTATCGATTACCACCTGACCACCGATCTGACCTGGGGCGCAGCGTGGAACTACACCCGCGCGGACATGCGTAATCCGGACAACGGCGACAGCAAATCCTACGACCAGAACATTCTCGGCACCGCACTGAGCTGGACGCCGGATAACTGGACCTTCTCCGCAGGCGGCGGCTGGTATCAGAACTTCATGACCACCAAAAAAGTGTCCGTTAACGACTACTTCGCCGGTGATGCATGGGGTATTGAATACTTCGCAGGATACAAATTCCCGGTCGGTCAGTATGCGGTGAAATCCATTCAGCCGTACTTCATGGGCGACCGCATTGAGTACGTGAACGGCCGTAACTACCAGCGCATCGACAACGGCGTAGGTATCAGCGTCCAGCTGGACTACGGTTTCCGCGTGGATTACGAACACGTGTTCACCTCCAGCACCGACAACCTGGGCGACATGAACCTGGTGCGTCTGCGTTACGACTTCTGAGTGGTTTGTTCCCCGGTGGCGCTGCGCTTACCGGGGCTACAAAAGCACGCGTAGGCCGGGTAAGGCGTAGCCGCCACCCGGCTTTTTTCAGCGATCAAGCCACTCGGCAATTTCTTCGTACGTCCCGCGAAAAACAATCTTCTCCGCTTTCTTCTCCAGCTGATAGCCGTACATCGGGTCGTAATAGTCCTTCAGCAGCGGCACAAGCCAGCTGAAGTGCGCGTCAGTGCTTCCAGAGCGCTGTTGTTCCAGCAGCGCGGAATCTAATAGCGCGGTAAATTCCGCGAATCGTTGCAGCCCCAGACGACGGCGGATGGCGAACAGGCCGTGATGCAGGTATTCGCTGTAGGCTTTCCAGCCCGCTTCTTCACCGTAGGCGGCAGAAAAGTCGGCCCACATGTGGTCGAAATACTCTTCGCGCAGCCGCTCAAGACGGATCTCAAACGGATCTTCGACCACAACGACAGGCGCTTCCGCCATGCGGTCGCGCAGGCACTCCGGCAGGTGGTTAGAGCCAATCATCCGGCCCTCATCCTCCAGCACCCAGCGCGCGGCATCTTTTTTTAGCAGCTCGACGGCAAGGTGATTCTCGAAGCTCGCCTGAGAAAGTTGCGGGGTGAGCGTGCGGCCAAATGACGAGCCGCGATGGTGCGCCAGCCCTTCCAGATCGATGCCCTGCGCATGCTGCTTCACCAGCAGCGTTTTGCCGTTTCCGGTACAGCCACCGATAAGCACCATCGGTTTTTGTGACTGCTCAATCGTCACCTGAATTGCCGTCTGGCGCAGGGCCTTATAGCCGCCGCGGATCAGCGGATAATCGATTCCCGCCTCTTTAAGCCAGGCCTGGGAGATATGTGAGCGCTGGCCACCGCGCGCGCAGCAAAGGTAGCCCTCAGGATGGGCCAGGCTGGCTTCGCGCCAGGCGTTGATGCGCGCCTCTCGCGTCTCGCCGTTGACCAGGCTATGGCCGAGCGTCAGTGCGGCGTCCGGACCCTGGCGTTTATAGCAGGTGCCGACGGCGGCACGCTCGTCGTCGTTCATTAAGGGCAGGTTGAGTGCGGCGGGCATCGCACCCTGGACAAATTCGATCGGCGCGCGAACGTCAATTAAAGGGGTATCGGACGCGAGGATCGCGCGATAGTCCGTTCCATCGTTCATGGTGGTTCCAGAAGAAAGCTAAGCAGCAATGGGCGGGAATTGTACGCCGGGGAAGGGGAAGGTCAACTCCCCGGCGGGGGTTACTTACTTCAGTTTTGACTGCGCCCAGACAATCCCGCTCGCGTATTCTGGCGGCAGCAGGGGAACAATCGCTTCCAGCGTGGCGCTCAGGCGATCCGTGTCGGTATCGTTCAGGTTCAGGTGGCCGACCTTACGACCCGGGCGCACCGCTTTGTCGTACCAGTGCAGGTGCACCAGCGGCAGCTTCAGCCAGTCGTAGTTCAGATCGGTGCCGATCAGGTTGATCATCACCGACGGGCTGGTCACCACCGGCTGCGGCAGCGGCAGGTCAGTGATGGCGCGCAGGTGCAGCTCGAACTGGCTGATGGAGGCACCGTTTTGCGTCCAGTGGCCGCTGTTGTGCACGCGCGGCGCAAGTTCGTTGATCAGCAGACCCGATGGCGTGACGAAACACTCCATCGCCATTACGCCCACATAGCCCAGCTCATGCATGATGGCAGAGAGCATCTCTTCCGCCTGCGCCTGCTGGTCAGCATTGGCCTGCGGGAAGGCGACGCTGGTGCGCAGAATCCCGTCCTGATGCAGGTTATGCGTTAGCGGGTAAAAAACGGTGTGCCCGTCATGCCCGCGCGCGCCCACCAGCGACACTTCACCGCTGAAGTTTATGCCCTGCTCAACGATGCACTCGCCGTAGCAGTCGTCCGGCAGCTCGGCGGTGTCGTTCGCGCGCAGGCGCCACTGCCCGCGACCGTCGTAGCCGCCGACACGACGCTTCACGATCGCCAGATCGCCCAGCATGGCGAAGACGTCATTCCACTCGCTTTTGTCGGACAACAGCTGCCACGACGCGGTCGCAAGGCCGAGCTTGTCGAACAGCTGCTTTTGCGTGAGACGGTCGGCGATGATCGGGAAGACGTCGCGGTTCACAAAGGCGTTATGGCGCGCCAGCTCGCGGGTCAGGGCGGTTTCCGGCCAGCGTTCAATTTCGGCGGTGATCACGCTCTGATGGAACGGCACGGCTTCCGGCTCGGCGTCCAGCCCGACGGGCCAGACGGCAATACCCAGCGGCTCACCGGCCTGACGCAGCATCCGGCCAAGCTGACCATTACCAAGAACGCAAACCTGCTTCATGCTGCACCCCGCGGATCCGGGTTATCCAGCACCTCGTCGGTCTGGGCTTTACGCCACTCCGCCAGGCGTTGATGTAAGTCTTTATCATGCGTCGCGAGGATCTGCGCGGCCAGCAGGGCGGCATTTGCGGCACCCGCCTTACCAATCGCCAGCGTACCGACAGGGATACCGCGCGGCATCTGGACGATAGAGTACAGGCTATCAACCCCGCTTAACGCGGCGCTCTGTACCGGCACGCCCAGTACCGGCACCAGGGTTTTGGCGGCAATCATGCCCGGCAGATGTGCTGCGCCGCCCGCACCGGCAATGATCACCTCGTAACCGTTCTCTTCGGCGCTTTCGGCGAAGCTGAACAGTTTATCCGGCGTACGGTGCGCGGAAACCACTTCGACGTGGTGCGGAACATTCAGGATTTCAAAGATTTCGGCGGCGAACTGCATGGTAGCCCAGTCGCTTTTGGACCCCATCACTATGGCGACACGCGCCGGATTATTGCGGGAAGACATGCGTCTTAAAACTCCTGTGGTGCGGAACACACTGCTTTCGAGGGCACAGAGAATAGCATGTAATACCGGCAAGGAAAACGGTTGCGTGGTCGTGAAATGGGCGAAAAAACGAGGAGGGTTAGAACGGGAAGGCGATCAATTCCACACCTTCCGGCGTGACTTTGACCATCGATCCTTCACTGTGCCAGGCGCCTAAAACCACGCGATGGGCGGGCTCGCCGTTGGCGATAAGGGAATGCACATCGGGACGATGGGTATGGCCGTGGATCAGCCACTGAACGCGATGCTTCTCCATCACGTTCACCACCGCCTGCGGGTTGACGTCCATGATGGTCATCGATTTGCTGCTATTGGCGGCCTTGCTGCCCGCGCGCATTCTGGCGGCGATGCGGTTGCGGATAAACAGCGGCAGGGCGAGGAACACTTTTTGGATCCACGGGGTGTGAACTTTGGCGCGAAACGCCAGGTAGCCGGTATCGTCAGTGCAGAGCGTGTCGCCGTGCATGATCAGAATATTGCGGCCATAGAGGTCAAGCACCTGCTCTTCCGGCAGCAGCGTCATGCCGCTCTCGCGGGCGTAGCGCTGGCCGATCAGGAAATCACGGTTGCCGTGAATGAAATAGCAGGGGACGCCGGAATCCACCAGCGCTTTAATGGCCGCTGCCATCTCACGGTGCAGCGGGTTCGGATCGTCGTCGCCTATCCAGGCCTCAAACAGGTCACCCAGAATGTACAGCGCATCGGCGCTTTTCGCTTCACCGCGTAAAAAACGCAGAAAACCGGCGGTTATCGCCGGTTCTTCTGTTTGCAGATGCAGATCCGCAATAAAGAGTGTCGCCACGAATTACTCGCTGACGGTCACGCTTGTGATCACAACGTCTTCTTTAGGAACGTCCTGGTGCATACCGCTGCGGCCAGTAGAAACGGCTTTGATCTTGTCGACCACGTCCATGCCTTCAACCACTTCTGCGAATACGCAGTAGCCCCAGCCTTGCAGGCTTTCGCCAGAGAAGTTCAGGAAGTCGTTGTCCGCCACGTTAATGAAGAACTGTGCGGTAGCAGAGTGCGGGGCCTGAGTACGGGCCATTGCCAGCGTACCGCGGGTGTTTTTCAGGCCGTTGTTCGCTTCGTTTTTGATCGCTTCTTTCGTCTCTTTCTGGCGCATGCCAGGCTCGAAACCGCCGCCCTGGATCATAAAGCCGTTGATCACACGGTGGAAAATAGTGTTGTTGTAGAAACCTTCGCGGCAGTAGTCCAGGAAGTTTTTAACTGTTTCAGGCGCTTTGTCATCAAAGGTTTTGATTACGATATCGCCATGATTAGTGTGGAAAGTAACCATTTTTGCATCCTGTTCCGTTATTGTGGTGCGTCGACCCGTGCTCGGGTCACATATAGGGGCTTGTTATAGCATAACCACAGGACACGATCACCTTGCATTGTGTGCTGACCGTGCTCCGAATTATGGGTATTATAAGGAACAAACAATCCACACACGTGTTTACATGGAATCTTCGATGTTAAAAATCTTTAATACAATGACGCGCCAAAAAGAGGAATTTAAACCTATCCATGCCGGGGAAGTCGGCATGTACGTGTGTGGTATTACGGTTTACGATCTCTGTCATATCGGCCATGGCCGTACCTTTGTCGCGTTCGACGTGGTGTCCCGCTACCTGCGCTTCCTGGGCTATAACCTGAAGTATGTGCGCAACATCACCGACATCGACGACAAAATCATTAAACGTGCTAATGAAAATGGCGAAAGCTTTGTCGCGCTGGTGGATCGCATGATCGCCGAAATGCACAAGGATTTTGATGCCTTGAATATTCTGCGCCCGGATAGCGAGCCGCGTGCGACCCACCATATTCATGAAATCATTGAGATCACCCAAAAGCTGATCGAGCGCGGTCACGCCTATGTGGCGGACAACGGCGACGTGATGTTCTCGGTGCCGACGGACCCAACCTACGGTGCGCTTTCCCGCCAGGATCTGGACCAGCTCCAGGCCGGTGCACGCGTGGACGTGGTTGACGTGAAGCGTAATCCGATGGACTTCGTGCTGTGGAAGATGTCCAAAGCGGGCGAACCGAGCTGGCCATCCCCGTGGGGCGAAGGGCGTCCGGGCTGGCACATTGAATGTTCCGCGATGAACTGCAAACAGCTGGGCAACCATTTCGACATCCACGGCGGCGGTTCGGATCTGATGTTCCCGCACCACGAAAATGAAATCGCGCAGTCCACCTGTGCTCACGGCGGCGAGTACGTGAACTACTGGATGCACTCCGGGATGGTGATGGTTGACCGCGAGAAGATGTCGAAATCGCTGGGTAACTTCTTCACCGTGCGCGACGTGCTGAAGTATTACGACGCGGAAACCGTGCGCTACTTCCTGATGTCCGGCCACTATCGCAGCCAGCTGAACTACAGCGAAGAGAACCTGAAGCAGGCGCGCGCTGCGCTGGAGCGTCTGTATACCGCACTGCGCGGCACCGACAGGTCTGTTCCGGCCGCTGGCGGCGAGGCGTTCGAAGCCCGCTTCGTTGAGGTCATGAACGACGACTTCAACACGCCGGAAGCCTACTCCGTGCTGTTCGACATGGCGCGTGAGGTGAATCGCCTGAAGTCAGAAGATATGGCGGCGGCGAATGCGCTGGCGTCTCATCTGCGTAAGCTCTCTTCCGTGCTCGGCCTGCTGGAGCAGGAGCCGGACGTGTTCCTGCAAAGCGGCGCGCAGGCGGACGACGGTGAAGTAGCGGAAATTGAAGCACTGATTAAAGCGCGTCTGGAAGCGCGTCAGGCGAAAGACTGGGCGGCGGCGGATGCGGCGCGTAACCGTCTGACCGAGATGGGTATTATTCTGGAAGATGGCCCGCAGGGCACCACCTGGCGTCGTAAGTAAGTCCGTAATGCCCGGTGGCGCTTACGCTTACCGGGCCTACAGGTGAAAGTAGGCCGGGTAAGGCGTAGCCGCCACCCGGTTTTTTTTTACCTTCTCTTCTTCCACCATAATACTCCTATCAGCACGATTCCCGGCAGCCACACCCACAGCAGTTCCGAGATAATCACCTGATGCCCGTACGGCGTGGTATAGCGCGACAGTGCAAACGGCGCGACCTTAATCACCTGCCACGGTGCAAAGAAGCGCTCATCTGACCAGGGCCACAGCCAGCCGACGCCTTTCCCGCCGGTGGTAATCGAATCCAGCAGGCTGTGCGACAGCAGCGACACGGTTAAAAACAGCCAGCAGCGCGACAGGCTGGCCCGGAACCATCGACGCCCAGCCAGCACGCAAAGTATGGGCACTACAAAGGCAAACAGCAGCGAATGAGTGAAACCGCGGTGGCCGAAAATATTCCCGTAGGCGACACCGAATTTAAACGCCAGTACGTCAGCGTCAGGCAGCATGGCGAGGACGATCCCGGCAAACAGCAGGCGGGGTGGGATGACTTTGGCTCCGAGCCCTAAGCCCAGACACAGAGGTACGGCAGCGTGGGTGATAACGGTAGGCATGACATTTATCCATGGCAAATCATGGAAATATAGCAGTCATCTCGCGCTATAAGACCCATGCTAAATTCTGAATTTACGCCGAATCCCGCGCGATAAGCTGGCCGGAGAGGGTAATACGCTGCGTTTGCAGATCCGGCTCCTTCAGCCTGCGGATCATCAGCCCTGCCGCCTGGCGGCCGGTCTCTTCGCTGGCAGACGAAACGTAAGTCAGTGACGGCGACGTGAGGTTTACGTGGAGCATATCTTCAAAGCCAATCAGCGCCACCTGCTGGGTTAAAAACACGTCTTTGCCCACCGTGCGCCCCACCTGGTGAATGCCGGAGATCGAACCGATCATCGCGTCCGGCGAATGGCAGAGCAGGGCGGTAATCGTGTTGTTCTTCTCCAGCAGCTGGCGAGTCGCCATGGCCGCCGCCTGCGTATCATCGGTGCAGGCGGGAGAATATTCCTCACGCCAGACCAGGCCGTTCTGCGTCATCGCGCTGCGAAAACCGAGCAGGCGCTGCTCGCGAATACGGCACCCGTCGCGCCCGCCAATGTAGGCGATGGTGCGGTGCCCGCGCTCGATAAGATAACGCGCGGCCAGGTTCGCCGCCTGGCGGTTATCGCGCATCACCAGGTTGCATTTCTCTTCCAGCAACGACTGCGAAACCGCCACAAGCGGCAGCGGGCATTGGCGAATGTGTTCCGGGAGAGAGGCGGCGCGGGTGTCCGACGCCAGATAGATGACGCCCGCCACGCCCTGCTGCTTAAATGAGAGCAGAGTACGCTCAAGATGTTCGTCGTCGTTCAGCGGCTGACCGAGAAAAACCATATAACCCTGTTTCTCCAGCTCCTGAACGATGCTCGCCATCACTTTGATGGAAAAGCTGTCGCTGAAGTCCCGCAGGATCAGGCCGATTAAATTGGAGGTGTTGGCGCGAAGGTTGGCAGCGGCGACGTTATGAACATAGCCCAGCGTTGTGATGGCGGCATTGACCTTCCCGATCGTCGCCTCTGAGATCTTCCCTTTCTGGCGCAGCACCAGCGACACGGTAGAAACCGACACGCCCGCATGCTTTGCAACATCAATAATGCTGACTTTCTTCAAAACCGCTCCCTGAAATTTACCGATTATCAGCCAGATAAGAGGCGTACCCCAGCGTACAGGAGACGCCTCCTTCAGGCATCTTATTATTTGCCAATCATCGTGGACATGGTCTGGGCGATAAACTGTGCTCTGGCCCCGAAAATCACCTGTATCCCGTTGTCGCCAACAAACACCACGCCGCGCGCGCCCAGCCCGTTCAGCCCGTCCCGGTCCACCGCTTCGCTCTTCGCCACTTCCAGACGCAAACGCGTGATGCAGGAGCCGACAGAATCAATGTTCTGCGCACCGCCCAGCAGGCCGATGATTTCGGTTGCAAGTTCGGAATCGGACTTGTCATTCGCGCTGGCGGTCACTTCGGTGCGGCCCGGCGTTTTCACGTCGAAACGGCGGATCACGAAGCGGAAGGTGAAATAGTAAATCAAGGCCATTGGGATACCGATGATAATGGCGCTCAGGAAGTTGGTCTGATAGCCGTTAAACGACGGCAGGATCCCGAACGACAGGTAGTCGATAAAGCCCGCCGAGAACGACTTGGCGATGTGCGCATGCAGCAGGTACATGGTCATGTACGCCAGGCCCGCCATGATGGCGTTGAAGACGTAAAGGATCGGCGCCACGAAGATAAAGGTGAACTCTACCGGCTCGGTGATGCCCGTCAGGAAGCAGGTGAGGGCCGCGGAGAAGAGAATACCGGCCGCGATTTTCTTATTCTTCGTATGCGCTTCATGGTACATCGCAAGGCACGCCGCAGGCAGCGCGAACAGCATCAGCGGGAACTCGCCCTGCATGAATTTCCCGGCGTTCTGGTAGGTATCGCTGCTGAAGGATTTCACCCCCTCTTCGAGCATCTTGAACCAGATGGTCTGGTCGCCGTGGATCACCTGACCCGCCTGGGTAGTGTAATCCCCGAACGAATACCAGAAGGAGGGATACCAGATGTGGTGCAGGCCGAGCGGGATCAACGCGCGCTCCACCAGCCCGAAGATAAAGGTCGAGGCCGCCTGGTTATCGCCGTTCACCACCACGGACAGGGCGTCGATCCCGGACTGAATATGCTGCCACACGTACGGCAACAGCAGGCCGAGCAGGAACGACAGAAATGCCGTCGCAATCGCCACAAAACGCTTCCCGGAGAAGAAGCCGAGGAATTCCGGCAGCTGCATGGTGTGGAAGCGGTTGTAGCACCAGGCCGCGAGAATACCGCAGATCAGGCCGCCAAAGACGCCCATTTGCAATGTCGGAATGCCGACGACCATGGCGTATTTCCCGCCCTGGGAGGCCATTTCCGGCGTAATGCTCAGCACGGTGCTGATGGTGATGTTGGTGACAAACACCGAGACCGCCGCAGAGAGTGCCGCAATGCCGGATTCCGAAGCCAGACCGACGGCAGAGCCGATGGCGAACAGCATCGGCAGGTTATCAAAGATAACCCCGCCGGCGTTCATCATCAGCGGCAGGTGGAACTTATCGCCGAAGGCCAGCAGCAGGCCCGCAGCGGGAAGCAGTGAAATTGGCAGCATTAAGGCGCGACCAATCATCGATAACTTAGACAGCGATTTAACAAACCCTGATATCAGACTCATGCTGATTTCCCCCCGAGTAGCGCTTTTTCGCGCTGTTATTGTAAGTAGAACGTTTTAGTAGAACGTTCTACTTATCGTGGGGAAAGTCTGAAAATCGCGCAACATAATTTTCACGTTTCGCCAGAGGGAATAGTGATTATTTGAAGTTGATCGATAATTAACCGCGATGGGTGTGAGGGGATTGTGAGAGAAATTGCCGGGTGGCGGCTTCGCCTTACCCGGCCTACAAACGGAGACAGTACGTAGGCCCGGTAAGCGCAGCGCCACCGGGCATCAGACAGCTCAGGCCGTCACGGTCACGCTCTGACCTGCAAAGCTCACGGTCTGGCCCGCGACAATTTTGCAGCGCTTGCGGGTTTCCACCGTGCCGTCTACTTTTACCTGCCCGTCGGCGATGACGATTTTCGCCTGCGCACCGCTTTCGCTCCAGCCTTCCAGCTTCAGCAGATCGCACAGCTCAACGTGCGGATGTTTACCTAAAGAAAAAGTTGCCATGATTACGCGTCCTCTACGTCGTGATACTCCTCGCACGCCTGCAAGGTATTCTGAATCAGTGTTGCGACCGTCATCGGGCCTACGCCGCCCGGGACCGGAGTAATATAGGATGCGCGCGCTGCGGCATCTTCATACACCACGTCGCCGACCACTTTGCCGTTTTCCAGACGGTTAATACCCACGTCCACGACGATTGCGCCCTCTTTGATCCACTCGCCCGGAATAAAGCCCGGCTTGCCGACCGCAACGATCAGCAGATCGGCGTTTTCGACGTGATGACGCAGGTTTTTGGTGAAGCGGTGGGTGACGGTGGTGGTGCAGCCCGCCAGCAGCAGCTCCATGCTCATCGGGCGGCCCACGATGTTGGAGGCGCCAATCACCACGGCGTTCAGGCCATAGGTGTCGATGTTATAACGCTCCAGCAGCGTCACGATGCCGCGCGGGGTGCACGGACGCAGGCGCGGCGCGCGCTGGCACAGGCGGCCCACGTTATACGGATGGAAACCGTCAACGTCTTTGTCCGGCGCGATACGCTCCAGCACCTTCACGTTGTCGATGCCCGCAGGCAGCGGCAGTTGAACCAGAATGCCGTCGATCTCTTTATCGGCATTCAGGGTGTCAATCAGTTCCAGCAGTTCTGCTTCGCTGGTGGTTTCCGGCAGATCGTAAGAGCGGGAGACGAACCCCACCTCTTCACACGCTTTGCGTTTGCTGCCGACATAAATTTGCGAAGCCGGGTTGCTGCCAACCAGCACAACGGCCAGCCCTGGGGCGCGTTTTCCGGCGGCTATACGCGCCTTCACTTTTTCCGCAACCTCAGAGCGCACCTGCTGCGCAATCGTTTTACCGTCAATAATCTTTGCTGCCATCAGAGAGAAGATTCCGTCTGTAACGTTAGAAAGGGGGGATTACCTGTATTTTGTCAGAAGCGAGCGCCGCTGTCAGTCACCCTTTACGAGATTTCATCGATGGCCCGCAAAACCCCTTCTCAGGGCATGGTCAATTTCTTAGAGGCGATTAGGATGTGACCTGGCAAAATGGCAGCGTTTTGACATATTACAAAATAGATTCCTGAGCTACTTTGTCCTCTCCGAAATAAGCCTTCAATTTTTTAATTGAACGTATTTCTTATTCCCGAATATGCGCGGGAAGGGTTATTTACATTTTAAAGGAATAGACATGAAACTCAGCAACATTGCTTCTACTGTTATTGCAACTCTGGCCCTGGTCGCGGGTGCCGCTCACGCAGAAGATCCGGTAGCACCTGTATCTGTAAACGGTGGTACGGTGCATTTTAAAGGTGAATTAGTGAATGCCGCGTGTTCAGTGAATACTGACTCTTCAGAGCAGACGGTTAATCTCGGCCAGTACCGTACCGCGAAATTCACTAAAGTGGGTGACACCACCTCCAATATTCCCTTCACCATCGAACTGAACGACTGCGATCCTGCGGTAGCGAAAACCGCTGCTGTCGCGTTTACCGGCCAGATCGACGCCACCGACAAAACGCTGCTGGCGGTAAGCTCCGGTAACAACGACAACTCCGCGAAGGGCGTAGGCATTGAGATCCTCGACAGCAAATCCTCCACGCTGACCCCGGACGGTGCAACCTTCTCTGCGGCGCAGAACCTGATTGAAGGGACTAACACCCTGAACTTCACCGCGCGCTATAAAGCCACGGCGGCGACCACCGCGCCAGGCCAGGCAAACGCGGACGCAACATTCGTAATGAAATACGAGTAATGCCTGAGTACAGGGATGTGGCTGGCCTCAGGGAAGAGGTCTTTTGATCGCCTATACCGGGAGCGAAGGATGACAAGGACTGGGATACTGCTGTGTGCCCTTGCGATTGCCTCAGCGGTAAACGCACATACCGTTGTCATAGACGGCGGCAAAGTACACCTCAGGGGAGAGCTGGTTAACGGCGGCTGCGCCGTGGCCCCGGACAGCCAGAATATGCGCGTGGATATGGGGCAATACCGCACAAACGCCTTTTCCGGCGTCGGCAGCTTTTCCACGGTTAATGTGCCTTTCACCGTACGTCTGCTGGATTGCAGCGTGGACGTCTCCCGCACCGTGGGGATCCAGTTCCAGGGAGTGACACCGGCAGAAGACCCGCAGGTTTTCCTGGCGACATCGCGGCCGGGGGAAAATGCGGTCAGCAGCGGTGTCGGACTGGCGCTTTTTGACGAACAGCAACGTCAGATCATCCCGAACGCGACGGCAGTGAGCTGGTTACCCATTAACACCCGCGAGCTGGTATTTCATTTCAGCGCCCGCTACCGCGCTATTTCCGAACACCTTGTACCAGGCACTATTCAGTCGAATGTCTGGTTTACGTTGATTTATCCCTGACGCCTGCGAACTAATTATTAAAGGTACGGTTGTGATGAACACCCTGATTAAACCTGGACTGTTTTTAACTTTTATTTTGATGATGGTTTCTGCCAGCGCGAATGCATCCGGCGGAATTGCGCTGGGCGCGACGCGCGTTATTTATCCGGCCGATGCAAAACAAACGTCGCTGGCGATCACCAACAGCAATAAACAAGAGCGCTATTTAATTAACGCGTGGATAGAAAATGCCAACGGGCAAAAGGAAAAAACCTTTGCCGTCACGCCGCCGCTGTTTGTCAGCGAGCCGGCCAGCGAAAACACCCTGCGCATTATCTACGCAGGCCCGGCGCTGCCTGCCGATCGCGAATCACTCTTTTACATGAACGTCAAAGCGATTCCCTCCGTCAGCAAAAAACATCAGGACGGCAACAACGTCCTGCAACTGGCCATTCTGTCACGCATCAAGCTGTTTGTTCGCCCGGCTAACCTGGCGATGCCGCCGGAAGAGGCGCTCTCACAGCTGCGTTTTGAGCGCGTCGGCAACCATCTTAAGGTGAGCAATGCCTCGCCGTATTACGTCACGCTGGTCAATCTGAAGCTCGGCGGTCAGACGCTGGAGAATCTGATGGTTGCTCCGAAAAGCTCGGCGCAGCAGGTGCTGCCTGCCGCAGCGAGCGGCACGCTCTCCTGGCAGAGTGTGAATGACTACGGTGCCATTACGCCGGCGCGTAGCGTCAGCCTGTGAGCAGAGACAGGGCGATGAACACTCAATGGCGTTACTGCCCGGTTGCGCTGGCACTGATGGCAACGCTCTGGCCACACGCTGGCTGGGGCGAAAGCTACTTTAACCCGGCGTTTCTCTCCGATGACGCGGCGAACGTGGCGGATTTGTCGCGTTTTGAGAAAGGCCACCAGCAGGCACCGGGCGTCTATCGCGTCGATATCTGGCGTAACGATGAGTTTATCGGCACCCAGGACGTGCGGTTTGAGCAAGCCGACAACACGCCGCCGGTCGCGGGCGGTTTGTCGCCGTGCATTACGCGCGCGATGCTCGATCGCTTTGGCGTCAATATCGCCGCCTTCCCGGAACTGAGCAGCGTGCAGGGCGAGACCTGCGTTCCGCTCACCACGGCTATTCCGGGCAGCGAAACGGCGTTCAACTTCGCCTCGTTGCGCCTTAACGTCAGTCTGCCTCAGGTGGCGATGCAAAACAGCGCCCGCGGGTATATTCCGCCTGAACAGTGGGATGAAGGCATCCCCGCCGCGCTGCTGAACTACAGCTTCACCGGCAACCGGGGCAGCGACGACGACAGCTACTATCTGAACCTGCAAAGCGGGTTGAACTATGGCGCCTGGCGATTACGCAATAACGGCGCGTGGCGTTATACCGAAAGCAACGGCAAGCGGCACAGCAGCTGGCAAAATATTGGCACCTGGGCGCAGCGTACGGTCATTCCGCTAAAAAGCGAGCTGGTGCTCGGCGACAGCAACACCGGTAACGATGTCTTCGACAGCGTCGGTTTTCGCGGTGGTCGGCTCTATTCGTCCGACAGCATGTATCCGGACAGCCTGCAAGGCTACGCGCCTACCGTACGCGGAATCGCCCGCACCCCTGCCAAAGTGGTGATCCGCCAGAACGGATACGTGATTTACCAGAGCTATGTGCAGCCGGGGGCTTTTGCGATAACTGACCTTAACCCGACCTCCTCAAGCGGTGACCTGGAGGTGACGGTGGAAGAGAAGGACGGCAGCCAGCAGCGCTACACCGTCCCGTATTCCACCGTTCCGTTGCTTCAGCGTGAAGGACGCTGGAAATACGATCTGGTGGCAGGGGACTATCGCAGCGGCAACAGCGAGCAGGACACGCCGTTCTTTACTCAGGGTACGATGATTGCGGGTCTTGCCGACGGCTACACGCTGTACGGCGGAACGCAGCTGGCCTCGCGCTATACCGCCATCGCCATTGGCGCGGGTAAAAACCTCGGTGACTGGGGGGCGGTGTCACTTGACCTCACCCATGCCCGCAGCCAGCTTGCCGATGACAGCCGCCATGAAGGGCAGTCCCTGCGGTTCCTGTACGCAAAATCCCTTAACGGATTCGGCACCAACTTCCAGCTGCTGGGCTATCGCTACTCGACCAAAGGCTTCTACACCCTCGACGATGTGGCCTGGCGCACAATGGAAGGCTACCAGTATGGCGACGATCAGGACGATGACGGCGTGCCGGACGTGCAGAGCTATCACAACCTGACGCTGAATAAAAAAGGACGTTTCCAGCTCAATATCTCCCAGTCTCTTGGCGATTACGGCTCGGTGTACGTGTCGGGCAGCCAGCAAAGTTACTGGGGCACCAGCGAGTCCAACGTCTGGTATCAGCTCGGCTACGCCGGCGGGGTGAACGGGATCAGCTACGCCTTATCCTGGTCATGGAACAAGGCCGTCGGCATTGAAGGAACTGACCGGATCGCCTCGTTTAACGTCTCCGTCCCGTTCAGCCTGTTCACCCGTCACGGCTACCGTCGCGATAACGCGATCGACCGGGCCTATGCCACGGCCTCAGCCAGCCGCAACAGCGACGGTGATACCAGCTGGCAGACCGGGATCAGCGGAACGCTGCTCCAGGATCGTAACCTGAACTACAGCGTCACGCAGGGTCACACCAGCAATAACGGTGCCAGCGGCAGCGCCAGCGCTAACTGGCAGGCAACGTACGGTACGCTGGGCGTGGGCTACAACTACACGCGGGATCAGCACGACCTCAACTGGCAGCTCTCCGGCGGCGTGGTAGGGCATTCAGACGGCATCACATTCAGTCAGCCGCTGGGCGATACCAACGTCTTGATCAAAGCGCCGGGCGCGTCAGGCGTGAGCGTCGAAAACCAGACCGGCGTCAAAACAGACTGGCGTGGCTATGCGGTGATGCCGTACGCCACGGTGTACCGTTACAACCGCGTGGCGCTCGACACTAACACCATGAGCAACAACACCGACATTGAAAATAACGTTTCCAGCGTCGTGCCGACGAACGGTGCGCTGGTGCGCGCCAGTTTTGACACCCGCATCGGCGTGCGTGCGTTGCTCACCGTGAAGCGTGATAACCAGCCTGTGCCGTTTGGGGCGGTGGTGCGTGAGACGCAGAGCGGCGTAACCAGCATGGTGGGAGATGACGGTCAGATTTACCTGAGCGGGCTGCCGCTGAGCGGGGAACTGCTGATTCAGTGGGGAGACGGGAAGCAGTCCCAGTGTCGTGCGCCCTACAGCCTGCCAGAACAGAGCCTGCAACAGGCGATCACACTTAAGGGGATCCGCTGTGAATAAAATCCATTATCTGGGGCTATCCCTTCTGGCATTTTTGCCGCTATCTGAGGCGTTCGCCACCGTCTGCGTCAATGAAAATGGCGTGCCGACGGAGGTGTATTACGACCTGACGGATAAATTCAACAGCTCCAATAACCAGGTGGGGCAGATTGTTACACTCAGCGAGAAGTCCCAGTGGGTGGGCGTCAACGCCGTCTGCCCTAAGGGAACGTCCGGGAACACCACCAAGCGTAGCTATGTGACCGAATTCCCGGTCACAGGCACCAGCGATGGCTACCAGTATCTGAAGCTAAACGACTATCTGGACGGGGCGATGAAAATCACCGACAGCTACGCTGGCACGTTCTATCCACCCAGAAAGTACATTCAGATGGGGAGCCATCCGAACGTGTCTAAAAACAAACCGTTTGGTGTACAGGATTCCAGCCTCGTCTTTCGGCTTAAGGTGACCCGACGCTTTATCAATATGGTGGTGATCCCCCGGGCAATCATGTTCCGGGTTTACGTCACCACGACCTCCACGGATCCGCTCACCACGCCGGTTTATACCATCAGCTACAGCGGGACCATTCAGGTGCCTCAGAGCTGTGAGATTAATGCCGGAAATGTGGTGGAGTTCGATTTCGGAGACATCGGCGCCTCTCTGTTCAGTAAAGCGGGCATCGGAAATAAGCCGGAAGGGATCTCAGCGCAAAGCAAAACCATCGGCATAAAATGCACCAACGTCGAGGCGAACGCCATGCTCACAATGCGTGTTGAAGCGGAGAAGGTTTCAGGCAGTACGCTGGTCTCTGATAACGCGGATGTGGGTTTTGTGATTGCCAACAGTAATGGTGTGCCGCTGACGCCGAACAACCTGACCAGCAAAATCCCGTTCCGTCTGGACGATAGCGCACAGGCACAGGTGGGGATCCGCGCGTGGCCCGTCAGCGTGACCGGTAAAAAACCTGCCGAGGGGCGTTTTACCTCTCGCGGCTATTTACGCGTCGACTATGACTAAGGAGCAGGTATGCGAAACGGAATGCGGTATATAGCCGTCGCGCTCTTTGCGCTTTGCTCCCCTGCGCACGCAGAGACGGCGCTTGGGGAAATTAACATTCAGCTTTACGGCAATATAGTGGACTTTACCTGCGTGGCGGAGGGGGACGACAGCAATAAAACCGTCACGCTCGGCACCTGGCCCACGAAACAGCTCCGCACAACGGGAAGCCGGACGCAGCCTGTACCGTTCACCCTGAAGCTGACCGGATGCCCGCCGGGGGCGGCTTCGATCACATTTACGGGGAAGATGGACGGGCATGATAACAGCCTGCTGGCGCTGAATGATGCCAGCGCGGCCAGTAACGTGGCCGTGGAGATCCTCGACCGGGATAAAACGCGCCTCGCGTTGCAGCAGGCCAGCCAGACGGTGTCAGTGGATGCGCAGGGAAATGCCGAACTGTCGTTTTATGCCAATTATATCGCCACGGCGGATAACCCGCAGCCGGGCCGGGCTGATGCCGATGCAACTTTCATGATTAATTATAATTAATCGTATCCCCTCTCCCTGTAACGGTTATATGTTGCAGGGAGAGGGAAGGATTACAGTAATTCGTGCGCTTTCGCGTAATCAATTAATTCAACGATACTTTGTACGCCCAGCTTGGAAAAGATATTAGACTTATGGGCGCTAATTGTTTTGTTGCTAAGTAATAATTGATCCGCAATCTCCTTATTAGATAATCCGTTCGCCAGATATCGCAGAACCGTCACTTCACGATTCGATAATGGCATATCCACAGCGGCGCCTGTCCGGGAGCCTATATGGTTTATAAAACTCAATGTTTCTGACGGGAAAAAAGAATAGCCCGTCAGTATCATTTCCACCGCGTTATAAATTTCCCCCAGATCTTTCCGCTTACTGACAAAACCATTTGCCCCGGCGCGGATGGCGCGCCCTGCGTAGAAGGCTTCAGATTTCGAAGAGAGGAAGAGAATCTTAATATCTTTATTTAAGTTTCTGATTCTTTTCAATAATACGAAGCCGTCCGTGCCTGTCATTTCGATATCGAGAATGACCAGGTCGATGGGGTGGTTGCGTATACAGTCAAGCACTTCGTGGCTGTCGCCTGACTTCAGTTTGACCTGGATGTTTTTATTTTTCTGTAGCAGGACTTCTATCGACATTCTGACGATAGGGTGTTCGTCCATAATGATAACGGATGCCGGTTTCATTTTTTATGCCTCAGATTGCTAAAAGCGTTATGCTGAGTTTTGTTAAAACTCTCTAAAAGCCGGAAGGATAATTACGCAGATCCTTGTACGGTAGATCCCTGGGAAGAGCGAAAGCATCCTTGTTTACGTAGTGGTGATATCAATGCCTGAGCGCAGTTATCTCATAAGGCTGTTATGGCAAAATGATTTTTCTTATTCGCGTGTCAAACACGTCTTATTATACCGTTTAAGTATTGTCCGAAAAGCCTGTAAATTAATGTCCATATATTGATGATTATTATCTTCTGTATCTGAATCGCTAACTTTTTAAAATTAGCAAAAATGTCCTGATATTGCATTTACCACACAGTTTCATCTTTATGTAATAACAAAAAATAAACGATCTTACTGTATGTTGATCAAATGTTAACAATACGCAGGTCGTGACAAAGTGTTTTCCGCCTGTCCGCTACCTCTGATGTCCGCTCTTTAGCGCGTCATCGCCTCATTTCTAACGCCTCAGGCCAGGAGGATGATCCCTTCGTCAAAACAGCACTATCTGCTGTTTTCTTCACCTCTCATCGCTTTTATTCACAGATAAATCGCTTGTTTTTACACCATTATCATCCTGTTAACGGAAGCGTCAGAAACTTAACGCATGGATAAAATGACTATCGTTTAGCGTACAGGCAGCATTTCGCATGGTTTAAGATGAAGAATTAGGAATAGTTATAAAATCGAAAGTTTTGTTAAAAAACACAAAAAATTAACATATGTCCTAAGTATTTTCTTAAAGGTCTTTAGGAATTAAGGGGTTACTGAATACGTTAATACGTGAAATCTGAAAGGTTGTTGAGAAGATGTAGCAACTCATGACGATGATTCAGCCCAAGTTTCGCCAGGATGCAGCTGAGACGGTAAATAATGCGGCTATAGGGGCGGTTCTGTAACTGAGCAATCTGTCGCAGGGTGCTACCCTGCGACAGCGCCTGCAGGATCGGCCATTCATCACGTGAAAACCACTCTTTCCGGTGGCCGGCGGGTGACGGCGCTTCCAGCAAGGTTTGTTGCAAAGCCCGCGGCGTAAGTTGCCGTTCAAGCACATGAAAAGGGCCAGCCGCTTTGCAAAACAGGCGTGTATCGTAATCATCGGCGCGAATGAGCAGGTAGGGTGTCAGGTAGGGGGCGAACAGGCTGTGGCGTCGTAATCGGTCCAGCAGGTCAATAAGCGGCGAGGCGCGGCTTTCTACATCTACCACCAGACGTGATGAAGGCCACTGATTCAGATCGCTGAGGGCGGCTTCCAGGGTGGAATAGTCACAGCAATTGCTCAGGGGAGAGTGCCCGCTCAGAAAACCGGAACGGAAAAAGTTATCCTGTGTGACCAGGACGATAAAGGGAGCATCGGTTTTGCGGGTCTGGTTGATTGACTGGCTCAAATATTCGAGACGATCAAAAAATGGGAGAGCAAAAGGCGAGTGCGTTGAACCCGGTGAATCACTTCCTGTCCGACGACGCCGGTAACGGCGTACTGTCATTCGCATAGCTTCCCTCTTGGCGATGACCGTTCAGTCCTCCTGCCATCTCCAGGATGGCCAATAATATCCCTGACCGAAGCGCGCGCCAGCCTGAAGCGCAAACTTACGGTCCGTTTCTGTTTCAATGCCTTCTATGAGTACATTTTCAGCAATTTTTGAACAAAGCGTGACCAGGTTTGCCAGCGCTGGCGTTGCACGTAAACGCCAGAAAGCGATCTTATCGATTTTTATTCCGCTTAACGGCATGCGGCAGGACAAAAACGCGCGCCCTGACGCTTCATCAATGTCATCCAACCAGATCCGATGTCCTTGCGCCGTCAACTGCTGAAGCGCACAACTCACCCTCAGACGTGCCGGGTCTGAGAGAGAAAAGAAGGAAGCAGGCTCCACGAGTTCAATGTTCAGCGGTGGGCTGTTAAGTTGCAGTAAACGCTGGAACATTTCCGGTATGGTCAGAATGGTTATCGGCAAATTTATGAAAAGGTTGTCGCAGGGAAAGGGTTTTTTTAAAGCAGCGATCTGTGCTTCCAGCAGCATAAGCGCCCGGGCGGCGGACCAGTCATGAAAAAAGCCTTCGCTTTGTTGATGCGGTGACAGCACGCTGAGCACTTCAGCCCCTACCGTGCGCGAAGAGGAGAGGGCGACAATGGGTTCAAGCTTGATGCCTGTAATGTCGTGTGAGATGTGCTGCACGCACGAGGGGAAACCTGTCTGGTCTGACGCTGTCACTCCGTCGTCCTGTTCATTTCCAGCCTCCAGGCGGCCGGGATACCGCAGGACAGTGTGAAGGGGAAGTAAACAGGAAAACAGCAGGCGTTACTTAAAAGCGGCTAAGCCTTTTCGCAGCCCGTAAAAGAGGGATAAATGTTGAAAAAACAGCCGTATTTACAATCAGCTAGTCATTAACGGCAGAGAAGGTGGAAAAGGCATTGACTCACTACGCATTGACCGTATAATTCCAGGCGTTTCACCACCGCGAAGTACACTCTTCTCCGTGCGCCCTTAGCTCAGTTGGATAGAGCAACGGCCTTCTAAGCCGTAGGTCGTAGGTTCGAATCCTACAGGGCGTGCCATTTAAAAACAGGCGCTTACGCCAGTTTCAAGCCAGCCTGATTTTCTCCTTGTGTCGTATTTGTGTCATGGTTGCCAAAAATGGCATCAATTTTCCGTGCGTGTTCGCTTAAGTGGTTCGGTGCCAGGTGAGCGTATCGACGGACCATTTCGATGGACTCCCAGCCGCCCATTTCTTGCAGAACGGACAACGGAACGCCGGACTGAATTAACCAGCTCGCCCATGTATGCCGAAGGTCGTGAAAACGGAAGTCCTCTATACCAGCTCTTTCCAGTCCAATGCGCCAGGCGACATTGTCATCTACTCGCATTTTGCGGACAGCCGGAGTGACGGTTTTATCCGGGCGCGTTGATGGCTTCGTGTGAACGAATACCCACCTGGAACTTTTCCCGATCTGATCCCTTAACACCCTGCATGCGGTATCATTCAGAGCCACGCCGATAGCCTTGCCCGCCTTCGCGTTCTCCGGATTTACCCATGCAACCTTTCTCTGCATATCGACCTGCTGCCACTCCAGATCAATGATGTTGGAGCGGCGCAGGCCGGTTGCCAGTGCAAATATCACCACCGGCTTTATCGACTCCGGCATGCAGGCAATTAACCGTTCTGCCTCGTCCCTGGTCAGCCAGCGGATGCGTTTGCTGATCGGCTTTTTGGTTTTTATAACCGGGGGCGTTTTAATCCAGCCCCAGTCATTAGCCGCAGCCTTGAACAGAGATCGCATGAACGAAAGGTGCTGGCTCTTTGTGGCCTGGCTTACCGGTTTCTCAACATAAGGAGGCGGTTCCTTCCCCCGGCGTATAGCCGCGTCCCTGCGCGACTCCCAGACCTGAATATGCTTACGGTTGACCATCTTCGAAACAGCCTCATGAACCTGATCAGCCGTGATGGTTGAAATATCCCGGCCGGAGAAATGCCGCAGGAAATATTCGATTTTGGTCTTATCGTCATCGAGTGACCGCTTATGCTCCTTCTCGCGGATCCACCTGATGCAACATTCCTCAAACGTCCTCGTCGGTAGTTCCCCAATTTTATCAACCCGCCACGCTTCAGCCTTCAGCTTGTCGTGCAGCTCCTGCGCTTGTTTCTTGTCCCCCGTACCAAGAGATCGTCTAATTCTTTTCCCTGACGGCGTAACGAAATGACAGTGCCAGATGCCGCCTCTGAGGGTGATTGACATAAAATTTCTCCTTTATGTTCACCCGCGCTCGCGGAAACAGGATCGCGCGGGTCATGTAAATACGCAATACAGGCAACGTCGGTTGTGCGGTATTTGTTCCCGATCTTCTTCCCGGCCAGCTGCCCCGAGTCGATAAGACGGTAGACAGTTCTCGGTGAGGTGATTAGTAGATCGGCCGCCTGTCTGGCTGTCAGTGTTTTTGCCTCAACCATGCATTTCCTCCAGGCAAAAAAGAACCCGGCGCGGGGCAGGGCAAAAGGGATCACGAGGCAGTGCTTTCGCACCCAATAGCCAGCTCATAACTGGCTATCAGTTGCGTCAGTCGTCTTCATCTTCGTCCCAGTCCTCGTCGTAATATGGCGAGGTGAGAAGTGGGTTAGTTGCTGAGAGAATCTCTCCGGCGGCACCCTGGCGCTGAAGTCGACGAAGCGCTTCATATAGCTCGAAAGCCTCGGTTCGCTCATCACCAATATCGAGGGAACACGCCACTTTGTGCGCCTCGGTGACCAGGGTTGATAGCTGGTTTCGGATGTCATGAATGGTGCTCATAGTTCTCCTCATGCCGCACGCTGGGCGCGCAGTGTAAAATTACTTCCGCCAGGCGAAGGCAATCGGCTCCGGCGTAATCCACAGGTGGCGCGTGTTCGCCACGTTCACAACATCAGAATCCCGCGGGTAAATCTCCACGGCATCCCGATCCCCATAGCCAACGGCTGACTTTATCTCCTGCAATGCATCCCAACTGATGCCATCCTTCCACCGACCTGAGCTGCCAATGCTGGTGGTATTCACCGTCAGGCGGATGACGCCGTCGTCTTCCTGAAACTCCTGAACCAGAAAATAAGAGTTAGCCCACACGTTGCCCCGCTTGGGGTCTTGGCATCGTACCGGCCACTGCGATTCCGGTACTGGCTTGAGTATTCCGATCACGTCTCATGCTCCTTAATTTTTTAATGTGCTCTGTCGCCTCGAGTTCGGCGCGTATCTGCGCCGCCTCACGGTGATCGAGGTGCTCAAAATCATTGTTGAATCGGTCGATTGAAGCAGTGTTGATCCGGCCCTGTCGCCAGTAGCGGACTATCTCAGAAGAGCAGCTGTGGATTATGACGGGCCAGTTATGCTGGTCAGCGAATATCTGGCCGCGCTGGATTAGCTTGAACATTGGCTGACTCCATCCGCAACACTTTGCGGATTTTGTTTTCGTCCACACTCAGCTCATTGGCGAAACTTTTTACCAGTTCATCACCGTTAAATTCCCGGCATGAGTAGCCCATGAACCATTCGCGTAACCCGGTAAACGCCGGGCCCTCTTCTGGATCATCAACTGATGCGGCGGCAGCACTTGATACCTCTGCGCAATCGAGGCATTGCTTGAAGCTCTGACCGCTTCCACCCCACACTCCGTGGGAATAGATGTAGGCCTCACCAGGTTTAATGATGACGGCGCACTCACAGCACTTATGCTCTTTGCGGGCTTTACGCTGCTCTTGTCCAAATACTGCTGGCATATCACACATCACATCCCCCTCTGCTTATTCCGAAATTACTGCTCACCTTGGCAATCAACGCACATCGTGCATCCCGGATACGCTTTCCGGCGAGCCTCCGGCAACCGATCTCCGCATTCCTCGCACTTAACCGCAGATACCGCATCACGGTTAATCCTGTGAGCACTCAACGCAGCATTACGCTGCAACTCTTCGACGGCTGATGCGTCGTCTGCAAAATCTGCCATTAGCGTGCTCTCCTGCGTTTCTTGGCAGCCCGACGGGATGCCGCTACTCCAGTTTTTCCGCGGCTCACCGGGTGGCGGTTATCTACAAAAAGCAGAGGTGATATTTCGCTCGGGCCCCACGGCTTAACTGGTGAAGCCAGTGCGTACATGGACGCTGCTATTGCGAGCATTGTTCTTTTCATCAGTGCTCCCTGAACTGTTCATTGATGCGGCTGACGGCAAACGCCAGCAAATGCAGGGGCCGCATTAGCGACCCGGTGATTTGTGATGTCATGCGGCACCGCCTTCATTCTTCTCGGCTTCGACCGCCATCTGCTCAAGCCGTCGCGATAACTCGGCGGCCAGCGTCTGGAATTCTTCTTCGGTTGCCACCGGGATCGGCACAAAGCGAATCCCGATGTGCGCCAGGTGATTGGCGATTTCGATGCTTTTTCTCAAATCAACGGGCGAGGCTTTGTTCATGCGGCGCGATCCTCTTCCTGGAAGATAATTTCCATTTCCAGCTTCTCGGCCAGGGCATTCTCCGCGCGGGCGCCAGCGGAGTGCTCCCAGCCTTCAAGCATGTAGATAGCATCAGCACAGCGAAGCATAGACAGGCAGATGTCCATGTACTCGGCCTGGGTTAATCCATCTGGTAGACGGGCGGGATTCAGAACAATATGGCCTTTCGACCAGAGATGAAAATGCGCATGGTTAAAAGCGGCACGGTTAAAATTAGGTAGGCCGCTCATCGGCCCGGCAATATAAACTTTCACGATTCCACTCCGAAGCGGCGATTAAGCCGACCTGTGTATACGACGAACTCCAGGAGGCTAACTCCCAGAGCTTCAATTTTCTTGTGATGCTTGTTGATGATGGGAGGCACCGTTTCGTTCCAGTTAGGCTTTGGCTTCTTGCGCATGGCCTGCTGGATTTCCTCGGTGCAGCGGCGGCAAGCTGCGCGGATGGCGTTGTCTTTTTCTGGCGTCATGCGGCCTCCCGGCGGGCGAGAAGTTTCGCCTTTCTTTTTCTGCTATCAGCATGCCTCTTTTTCATTCGCTCAGAGGTGCGGCTTCTGTTCTTTTCTGAGATGTAATTCAATCCCATGCGGTGGGCGTGTTTGTTGTTGTCCGCCATGGAGCACCACTCAAGGTTTTCAACTCTGTTATCCTTTTTGTTGCCGTTGATATGGTTTGCTACAAATCCATCAGGCGGCTCGCAGATAAAAGTTGAGGCCACAATTCGATGTACAAGGTAATAAGTTTTGACGCCATTTTTGCATAGGCCTATCGAGCTATATCCATTCGAATGGTCGTACAGCTTTAATTGCTTGCCGAGGCGTACCCGGCCAAATCTATCAAGCCTGTCAACTGAGCGAATTTCCCCGGATGAGCAAGCTTCGTAAAGACCCTCATAGCCATGAATTGGCTTCCAAATACGCTGTTCCGCTGGCGTGTTGCTGCCGGTGTAATCGGTCATTCTTCCTCCCGCTCCGGATCGTTAACATCCCAGCCATTACGCTCAATATTGGTTTGCATCCGCTTATCACCGACCTCTTCAATGCTGCGGCCGGTAATCTCTGCGACTTCAGCGTTTGAGTGTCGCCACAGCAGCGCCAGCTCTTCGAGTGACCATGCTTTCATAGCACTGACTCCATTTCGTCGATGTAGAGGCCCTGAGCAATCAGGCGGCGACGGCGTGCGGCACGCTCAATGCACTCCTGCCGTCGGCCTTCCTGCGATTGCTCAATGGCGCGCCGGGTGAACAGCCGTGATTTACCTTGCGGCGTTACAACCTTTGGCTTGCTGGCCAGGCTAAATTTCCGGTCGCAGATGCCGTCCTCGTTGAGCCATTTTTCAGACTCAACAATCTGCGCTATCTGCCCGGACCCGCGGGTGATGCCGTTGGCTACCCGGTTAAACTCAATCAGCGTTACGCCAAACTTCTCAGCGATTTCGCTACCGGTTACCGGGCGGCTGCGCGTCTGAATCATCCAGATAACGCGTTCACGTAGGCCGGAGAATTGCCCGGTTCGCCCGGGACGGCGGTAAAAGGGTGTGCGTTTCATGCTGCACGCTCTGTGATTTTCTGAATTTCCGACTCCAGATCTGCAAGGAAGCTCTTAACCTCAGATTCAATTTCGCGCGCCAGCGCTTCATCGAAATGGATGCGCTTCTTGAAATAGGCGAGGTCAGGCGGCAGGCGATCATCGAAACTAACGAAATCACACCATTTCCGCCCGGTACACATCATCTGTGCATGCATTTGCAGCATGTACTGGCGCTTTGGATCGCCAGTTTTCAGCGTTTCAAGATGGGTCCAGGTGTTGGGGCATTTGATTTCGATAAGCCCGTCGTCGTTAACAAGTCCGTCCGGGCTGGCTGCGAATCCGGGTATGTTTGGGTGATCAATGAGTCCAACTTCAGTGATTTCTGCATCGAACTCATTCAGCGCGTACATTTCGCGCGCCACTGGCTCAAGTTCAGTGCCGCGCATCATCGCGGCATTCGAAAAACCTTCCTCCAGCTTCCCGGTCAGTCGTTGGCAAATCAGCTCGGCCATGTAGTTCTGGCGGCTGGTGGAGTAGCCCGACTTAGTCCGGGCCATGACATCAGCCAGTCGACTGGCTGTGACCTTGCCGCAGCGCGCAGCAAACCATTCAGGGGTGCGTTGCTCCATTATTCAGCCTCCGCATCTGCGACATTGACAGGTTCGGCGTTGTCGACAGCAAGACTCATGTCATACATGCGTCGCTTCTCAACTGCGCCAATTACCTGCTTCTCTTCAGCGCTCAGCGCCACCCAGAACTCCTGATACTTAACGGTTCCAAGGCGCGCGGCAGACTCGCCTTTTGCGATCAGGTCCGGACGACGGCTATCTGATTCATGGCCTGCATGAACCTCTGCCGTTGCTCCTTCAATCACTCGCTCGGCCTCGTCCTGGTCGAAGATGCCAGCGAAACCAAAGGCCAGACGCGCGCACTGGATCAGCGTCTTGTGGCGAAGCATGCGGGTAGGGTGGGACTGCCATGGCTGAGTGCTGCGTTTGCACTCGCCCATGTACTCGGTGACGATTGTCGGGTGCTTGCGGTCTTTGCGGTAAATCTTGCAGGTGCACGCGCCTTCCTCTTTGTCGTAATAGAACTCCATGCCGTCAAACTGAGGATGTTCGTTGATAATGCGAGCCCATCCATCAACGCCGACGACCGGTACAATCCCGCCTTTATCTGGGAATGCGTAAATCTCTTTGGTCCATGGGTTCAGGCCGTACTGGTTGGCGACGATCAGCAGGGCTGTGAATTGCTCGTCCGTGACGTTGCCACCTTTGAATGCTGTATTCTTCAGCGTATTCATCAGGTCTGTACCGGCATCCATGCCGAGACGTGCGGCCAGTTTCCCGGCCATGGTGGAAAGTGCAGTACTCATTGTTAAATCCCTCAAAAATTAAAACGGGCAGCCGGTACGGTGGTCCCAGTCGTATTCCGCCTGGGCGTAAGCAACTGCCGAAATGAAATCGTTGTAGGCTTCGCCAGCTTTATCGCTGCGAAGTCCTTCGTATGGGCTGGAGTCAATCGGGACCGTGAAGTGGAATAGGCCGGAGGGCTCTTTTGGCATCATGTCGATGATTTCCCGCGCCCGGTCGTCGATCCACTTCTCTTTTTCGTCGGTGAGCTGCTGCTCAACCCAGCACCGATCTTCGATTCGGTCGTAAGTGAGGAATGCGTTCATGGCTGAACTCCTGAAATTTGGATGTGCAGATCCCGCCCGCATTGAGCCAGGCCGATCGGTTGAATAGGGTGGTTAGTGCTGGATAGGGTTTCCGTGACCGTCCAGAAGAACGTCAATCACGCAGTCACTGAGGCGGATGATTTCTGCATCGGTGTGCAGATACACCCATTTGCGCTCCTGAATGACCGCTGAGACGCGATAGGTGCGGCCTTCATGCATTGCCATCATGCCGGGCGTTACGCACTGGCGAATGAGCGGGGTGGTGCCGTAGTGATTGACCATCATTCAATCTCCCTGAACGAAACACCTTCTATGCCCGGTAAAAACCAGATGGTTTCGAACTCATCTGTTTCCCGGTCATATTCCTGTCGAGAATCAGCGGTCCATTCGAAATCATCTTCAGCATCATCATCTTTCAGAGCCAAGAATCCGCCAGAGACCAATTCCCCGGCGTAACGATGGCCGACAGTCCAGTCGCCATTAGTCTCAATGCATTCGACGATTACGGCCATACCTTCACCTCAACCTGTTTCAGGAGGCCAGCGATATGCATCTGCCAGCGGTTAAGCGTCAGCTTGTCACGCGGTGCCGATAACGACGTCAGCTGCCACTCGTTATCGTTGAGCTTTTTGGCGGTGTACTGCTTGCCGTTGTGGGTGACTGTCATCATTGCAGGACAACCTTATGCCCATGCTGGACAAGCTCACCCGCTTCCATGCCCACATTCAGCCAGAAGCTTAATGCCAGAAGAACGTCATCTTCGTTTTGGCAGTGGCAGGCATTAACAAATTCCTGAACCGTCTTAACTGCGAGTTTTGCCATTTCTGGCTCAGTCAGGCGTGATATTGGCTGTTCTTTGCTCATAAATCCTCTTGGCCTTGTCGCGGCGAACGGAACGGTTAATACAAGACTTCAACGCATTTATTCAGTGTTTCAATGGGCGGTGGATGGCCGCCGGTTGACATAACTCACGCTCACTCGTTGGAATGAGCTGAGGTATGGCCGATAAAAAACCCGCCGTAGCGGGTTAGTCAGAAATTCTTTCCTTGAGGATTAGCGACCAATCATCAGTAGCTCCGCCAAAGTAAGTGTCGATTTCCTCCACGTCATAATCAGCAGTTGAATCGGACAACACCCTCAAAAATAACTCCAGATGATCGCGGCGAATCTGGTACTGCTTAGCTTCAGCCAGCTTGTGAGGGCATAAGCGGTAAGCAGCAGTTTGGCTAGTTACCTTCGAGAGCCTACAGCAGTGCTTGTATTGCCGAATAAGGGCCGCAAGCGCCTTAGGTGATATTTGTGTATTGAATGTGTCATCTTCCCCGAAGTAACTGTTATCGCATTCACCAATCTTCATCCTCTTGCCCTCTGTCGTTACCCGCTGATGCGGTTATGTCTCATCGACGCATGGAAGTGATTTCCAGTCGATATCGTTTTTTGCCGAATCCCACAGGCCTTTCTTTTTGTACTTTTCTGAGCATGGAATGCAGATGTTGTAAGGCCTGCCAACCATGTTTACAGATATTCTCTGCATCTCTTCAGATGCCAGAAAGTACCCACAGAATTGACACTTGTGCATACGTACTCTCCACTTAGTTACCCGCTGATGCGGGAGAAATGCTTTGGCGATTGAATGGCCGGCGCTGATCTCCGGCATTGACTATCACAGGTGTTAGCTGCCACCGCCGAAGCGGGATAGACGTTATGATTTTCACCTGCTTTATTGGCTACTACGGCTTACCAGTTATTTACACAGCTTGTCTTACAGCCTGTCTTGATTCAGTAGCCACCCGGGCCGCTCCACCCCGCGCATCAGCCTGCGCATTCATCCAATCCCAAAACATTCCCTGTATTGGTCAGCGCCAACTCCCTGCCAGTGTTGCCCGTTCTCACGCCGTTCTCGCTCTCGCGCGGGGATACTCTCTCACCGACCGGATCGCACCCGGTGATACAGCACGTTTACGTGTAGGGGTCTTAACAGGTCATTGACGCTGTAAATCTGCATGTTGTTAAAAAGCAGGCGACTTGCTGTCCGCCGCTGGCTAACTTCGCTCAGCTGTCGATGTTTCGTTTCGATGGATTAAAGATAACCTTAGTTATGAGTGATGGCAATAACCTAATTTATAATATCAATCACATAAGTTATAAATTAATGATAACTAAATGAATTTATTTTTGTAAATCATGAGTGCTATGCTTAAAAAAACAGCAGGAGGGATGTGCATGGTTCTGGATGAAGAGCGTATAAGCATGAAAATTCAGGCGATGGGGCGGGCGGTGATGGAATTGTCACTGGCTGATTTACCCATGACCCAGCAAAACATCATCGACAAGCTGAAGCAGTACCGGAAGGAAACAGGAAACGTGATAGGGAAGGGCGTGAACAGGGATGCAGCGGAGATAGTGCGGAAAGGGCAATAAAAAACCCGGCACTGTGGCCGGGTTTTAGCTGGTGATTTGAAATCCTATATCTTCAAGCGTAGCGTCACCTCTGCATAATGCGTGAAAGTGGCGATCTTTCAGCCCGGCTTGTTTAGCCATGGATTTTATCAAATCTCTGGAAAATGGGGCGTGATGCTTATCAACTGTAACCACCCATTTCCCTTTGCTGTTCTTGAGAACCCATTGTTCGTGAGAGGTTCCTGTTTTGGGTTTCATTTCAAACCCCATTTTCTTAAGCCCTCTGATTACCTCGTCGTATTTCAAAGGGGTAAGCTTTTTCAAGAACATGTAATGCAGTCCTAAGCATGAGCATCACAAGGTTCAGCAAAGAGCTTTGCTTCACCTCGTTTTCTGACAAAGACCTGAAAGGCGATCACCCAATACTTTAGCCACATAGATAGCGGTGCTTTACGGCTAAGTAATTGTTTTGCATATTCCGGTTCTGATAGTGCTTCAGTGAAAAAGTCTTTAATCTGTTCGTCCAGTTTTTTTACGGCGTCCTGCATGGTATCTGCTTGCGCTGCCAATGACAGGTCTAAACACGCAGCTACGTAAACGCCGTTCTGCTGGTAGGCCATGCAACGTAAGGTTTTCATTTTGTATCTCCTCAGAAGCTCTCATATAGGAGCTTAAGTGAAGTTTACCCTATAGGTGATTTTAGGCAACTCAAAAAATAGATAAAAATGTAAATGTCAAGGAGTGGGGTTTATTAATCTGAATTTTTATACAGTGTAATTGTTTTGTATGAAAAATTCGCCATCCTTAACCAAACGTCTCTTCCGGCCACTGTTACAGTTTGTTGTAAGCTATCGATTCGTGAATAAGCGCTTTACCCATGATGTATAGCTGGTCCTGATTTTCTTCTGTCACATACCAATCTTTGTAAGCCGGATTATCTGAAAGCACGGCTAACTGCAGGCCCTGCATCTGCAGGCGCTTGACATGGAAGTGCTGCCCGAAGACAAATGCGTATACTCCGTCAACCTTGAAGTTCCTCACCGAAACGTCAAAGAACAGGCGATCTCCCGACTGAATCGTTGGGCACATGCTGTCACCGTCTACGGTCATCACCTTCACATCATTTTGAGTGCGGTTCCCGAAAAGAGATCTGGCATGCTCAGTTGTGAACTCAATAGCATGCAGGACCTCAACAAATTCAGAAATCATAAAAGACCCCGGACCAGCGCTTACTTTCAGGTCTAAAACATCAACCCGAAAGACATCAATTGTTTCCGAGACCGGTTGGGCCGCCGATGGCACATTACCATCAATCCGCATTTCCCCCACTCCAGAACTAAGCCATTCCGGCCTTACACCCAGAGCATGAGCTAGCTCGACCATCTTACGGCTGCCGCTCGTTTTACCTGACGTCATCTTTTGAATTGCAGGCTGGGATATACCGACTTTATCAGCCAACTGTCCTTGAGATATGTCAGCGGCCGACATAGCCGCGTTCAGTCGTTCTGCAAATGTTTTCATCTTATCAATATATAACCGAGGTTATGTAGAGTAAAATAACAAAGGTTATGGACAATACCCATAACTTGGGTTATCTTTTCATTAATCCAGTAATCGGATAGGTAAAATCCATGAACAAAGTTATTCAACGAGCTTTAGAAATCGTTGGCAGCCAGAAGCGACTCGCAGATATTTGCGGCGTTAGCCAGCCAGCGGTTCACAAGTGGCTTAACGGTGGCTCCGTATCTCCGGAAAAAGTAACAGCCATCGTAAACGCTACTGGTGGCGAGATTAAGGCACACGAAATTCGACCTGATCTTCCCGACCTGTTTCCACACCCAGAGAACCATGCCGCCTAATCGGCGGCCCTAACCACGAAAGGGAAAGCAATGCATTCACTTGCGTATCAACAAGGTAACAAATTTTCGCCAACGGCGATGATTTACCAGAATCGCCGGGAGCCTGATTCCACGGCGTTAAACATCGATGGGATCCGCGCAGCTGTTCGTGCCTGGGCAGCTGATTGTCGCAGCCGTGAATTTGTCGCCGCTCTGATTGTTGAAGAGTGGCGGGCAACCGGCGGAACCGGACTGGATATCCCGACTGACTCACACCGCCAGATGCAGAAGGTGTTCCGCTGGATGGACGGCGATACCGAATATGCGACCAACAACATTCGCCAGCTGGCACCGGCAATCATGGCCGTCCTGCCGCTGGAGTATCGAAACCGCCTGGCGCCGCAGAACGACACCATGTCGCTGATCGCCTCTGCGATGAAAGAGTGCGCTGAAGCTAAACAGGCCGTGCTCCTGGACGCTCCAGAGCATCAAAAGCTGAAAGAGGTAAGCGAGGGTATAGCGTCGCTGTTTCGCCTTATGCCTGAGCAGGTAGGCCCGCTGATGACGATGGTGACGTCGATGCTGGGGGTTATGTGATGGGAAGTTTCAAAAATGGCGAAAGCCAGTCTGCGCGAACAGAAATGGCCTTCAGATGCAAATCGTGTGCACTCATTGCAGGAGGAATAATGGCAAAAAATCCACGCTATTACCATACCGCTGTACATAAAAACATAACCCGCGACCGCTTCATCCGCTCGGTTAATCCGATTGTGGCAGAGAAGATGCGCGCCATCCTGGAAGAACTGAAACGTAAGGAGAGTGGCCGTGGGTAACGTATCCAATTTAGCCGAAGCCAGAGAGGCCAGAAGGCTCCAGAAACCGCGCACGAATGACGGTAAGGGGTTTGCCTTGCTGCACCGTAAAATTATGGATGTGCCGTTCTACAAGGACGCTGAGGCGGCTCATTTATGGGTTCACTTGCTCCTGCGCGCTAATCACGAACAGACACTGGTATCGACTGATGTTGGCGATGTGATCTGCGAGCGCGGCGAGTTCATCACCGGGCGTAACACGCTGGCAATGGAAACGGGTTTGACCGCTGATCGCGTTAAATCACTGCTCCGTAAATTCCAGAATCTGGGCATGATCACCACCAAATCGAACAACCGTTTTACTGTTCTAAAAGTGGTCAAATATGACGAATATCAGTCAAATTTTTGTCCAGCCGATGTCCAGCCGGTGTCCAGCGCAAACGCAGTAGTACCAATGCCTGTGGAGGTGGAGTGTCCAGCCGGTGTCCAGCCAGTGTCCACAGATAACAATATATTAAATAACTTACTACCTAACGGTAGTAAGTATGTCGCAAATGACCAGAAACCAGCTGAAGAGAAAAAGTCCCGTTTGTCATGCGATGAAGTATGGCAATGCCTGAAAGACGAACTGCCTGAAGCCCGTGGGTGGAGATGCCTCACTGATGAGCGACGCAATCTGATCCGCACCTTCTGGGGTAAGGCTAACAAGATTGCCCGCAACCTGGACGGCAAGCCGATGGACATGGACGGTTTCAGAAGTTATCTGCGTTACATCGCTCAGAACTGCCGCTGGATGCTTGAAGACCGACCAGACCAGAAATCAGGGAAGACCTGGCGCCGCATGAAATTCGATAAGTTCCTGACCGAAAAGCTCTACATCGAAGTGCGCGAGGGGGATCGTGATGACCGCTGATTTCATGGCTGTACCACAAAACCTCGAAGCAGAGCAGAGCGTTATCGGTGGCCTGCTGCTGGATGATGACAATAGCGAGCGAGTCCAGAAGGTTCTTGCGATGCTCAAGCCTGAGTCGTTCTACAGCCGACCTCACCAGCTGATCTTTGCCGAGATGCGCCAGATGTTCCGCGACAACAAGCCAGTCGATGGTCTGACATTGTTCGACGCGCTCGAAGGCAAAGGGATCGCTGAGCAGGTAGGTGGCTTTGCTTACCTTGCGGAGATCGCCAAAAACACTCCCAGCGCTGCAAACATCGTGGCATACGCTGCGTCAGTCCGGGAAGCCGCAATGGAGCGCTACGGTATCAGCCGCCTGACCGAAGCTACTGAGCTGCTGTATTCCCGTAACGGCATGAGCGCTACGCAGAAGTACGAGGCCATTCAGGGTATTTTCACCCAGCTCGCAGACCATTCAAAAACCGGTAGTCGCCGTGGGTTGAGATCGTTTGGCGAGGTTATGGATGACTGGGTAGCAGATCTGGAGAAACGCTTTGACCCTTCAGGCGAACAGCGCGGCATGAGTACCGGTATCCCGTCACTCGACCGACTGCTGGCGCCGAAAGGTCTGGTTAAAGGCTCTCTGTTCGTGATTGGCGCAAGGCCAAAGATGGGCAAGACAACCCTGTACGGGCAGATGGCGATCAACTGCGCGGTTCGTGAGAAAAAGCCAGCGCTGATGTTCAGCCTGGAAATGCCAGGCGACCAGATCCTCGAAAAACTGGTTGGTCAGAAGTCTGGAGTTAACCCGAGCATTTTTTACATGCCAGCCACGGATGACGCCGATGACCAGTACCAGGGCGATTACGACGGCGACTTTAAGAAGGCGATCGCCACCGCCGGGCGATTGAGTGAAATCGACATGCTGTACATCGACGATACTCCTGGCCTGTCACTGGCGCACATCGTTAGCGAAAGCCGCCGAATCAAGCGCGAGAAGGGCTGCGTAGGAATGATTCTGGTTGACTACCTGACTCTGATGACCGCCGAAAAAGCCGACCGTAATGACCTGGCCTACGGGATGATCACCAAAGGGTTGAAGAACCTCGCCAAAGAGCTTGGCTGCGTCGTCGTGCTGCTGACCCAGTTGAACCGAGAACTGGAGAAGCGAGTGAATAAACGCCCGTTGCCGAGCGATTCCCGCGACACAGGGCAGATTGAGCAGGACTGCGACTACTGGGTTGGTATCCACCGGGAAGGTGCTTTCGATGACAGCGTGCCGCCGGGAGAAACCGAGTTAATCCTGCGACTCAACCGCCACGGCAGTACCGGAACGGTTTATTGCAATCAGAACAACGGGGCAATTTACGACACAGATCAGCAGGCCGCCGCCGCAGAACGCCGCGGGCGTGAGCAGCAGCCGAAAAAGAAAGGGGGATTCTGATGACCATAACCATTCGTGGGCAGATTCTTGCAGCCCTGCGTAATAACCCGGGCCTGAACAGTGCTCGTATTGCCAGCATGATCGGCATGACCACCAAAAAGATTTCCGGCCCGTTAAGTACGTTGTTTGCAGACGGCCTGATCGAGTTCGAAGGTAAGCACGGCCAGCGGCTGTATCGTCTGACCAGCTACGGCATGAAATACGCACCGGAAACCATACCGGCCATGCCAAAGGGAAATTCGAAGCTGGTGCAGCGTACAGAGGCAAACGTGATCTGCCAGGAATGCCGCAACAGTCCGGCGATGAGAAGGGTATTGATGGTTTGGGGGAGGGTAGGGGTATGAAAATTTACATCGCAGGACCAATGACGGGTTACGAAAACTACAACCGTCCGATGTTTAACGCAGTAGCACAGCAGATGTTATCAGGTGGTCATGTGGCATTAAATCCGGCCACGCTCCCGGATGGTTTATCTCAGCGTGAGTATATGGACATCTGCCTGGCTATGCTTCGCTGCGCAGACGCCATTCACATGCTGCATGGGTGGCAAGAGTCGGATGGTGCTGTCGCTGAGCATGCCATGGCTAAAAAGCTGGGAATTAAAATTTCTTACCAATTTGAAGGAGTTGCCGCATGAAACCAACATACGAAGAACTTGAAGCCAGATGCGCGGCTCTGGCTGCGGAGAATGCGGGGCTGAAGTCAGCGTTTGATAAGCCTCAAGCCTATCTATCCTGGCACGCTATTCCACCAACATGGGAAGACCCCCTCCCGTCTGGTGAGTATCTTGATGTTCACGATGATGCTGGCCACAAGAATTCCGACGGCACTGATTGCTGGCCGGTATATGCCAAGCCAGAAATCGAAACCCCAGCCACCGACGCTTTCCTGGCTGAAGTGCGGGCGCAGGGTGTGGAGATGTTTGCGTTGATGTTCGCTGAAGAGGCTATTAAGACCAACAACATCACAACAGGATGGAGAGCCAGGGCCAGCAGAGCAGCATCTGAATACGCAGAAGCCCTTCGAGAGGATGCCGCCCAGCTTCGCAAAGGAGTGCCGTCATGAGCATTCTGGACATTCTAAACACTGGCCTTGCTCTGATGGGGTGGTTATTCATCATGTTCAAAACGGGCCAGTGGTTTATCTCCATTGCGCTAAAGCAGTGGGATAAGCGTAGAAAGCTATCTCGTAGGCAGAAGGCAGTAAACGAATTTTACGATGCGTTTGACCTGTCCAGCATCGAACCAGGAACAACGGTGCGCCTGGCGACTAAAGGCGATCTGACAATCATGATGTATCGCACAGAAGGATCCGCCCAATGAGCAACATCAACAAACAGGCGTTAAATCAAGAAAAAATTGAATGGCTCAATAAATTAGCTGATATGGAGTATTGCAAAAGCAATCCTGGGCATTGGCTGATGAGCTTGAAGGATACAAACATGCTTGCGAAATTGGCTCTGCGCTCAGTGGCGCTGCTGGATGAGCTGGAAGCCGCAGAGAAGCGGATTGCTGAGCTGGAGGCGCGGGAGGTGAAATTGCCTAACCCTCATGCTCACCTCATCTGGATTCAGGCAGGCCATGCCCCTGATGACTATTGGGATGATGTTGCCGTTTCTCATAGCGAAAAGGATAAGTGCTGCGATGGTTCAGATCGCTATCCGGTTTATACTCTCTGGGAAATCAAAGAGGCACTATCTGCTATTGGCATCAATATCGCCGCAGCCGGTAAAGGAGAGTGAATGTGAAAAATTATCTCAGCAATTTAGCCAGCATGCTTCAGGGGATTGCAGGTGTCATTTCAGACGGCGAGCGGGTGCAGAAAGAGTGCCCTGCGCACTTAAAGTCAGCACTACTCGAGGCTTCTCACGCGCTAGATGGTCAATCGGTCAGGGTCAATTATCCGCCTAATAGAAAGCCTGAAATTGTTAATGCCCGCGGACACCATCGACCGCTTACCTTCCGGGAACGAGTGGCAATCCGCTTACTTGGTGGCAGGACGGAGATTCGCCCATGAGCACTATTACCAGAGAACTGGCAAAGCTGTTCAGAAAAATTACGAATTCTGAAATTGATGCGGAGGGTAACGCTCATGTTGTTTTATCTCCTGCTGATAGCCTCCTGATTAATAATGCGCGTATCGCGCTGGCATCGCTCGAAGCGGAGGCTGTGGGCTACATGAACAGGTTTACAGGTCGTGTATTTACGCTTGAAGAACAGCCTGGTGCCGACACCGATGTTAATGTTTACGTACCGGTCTACGCCGCCCCTCCAGCGCAGGTATCTGTGCCCGCTGCGATGGAAATGGATGATGACTTTGACAGCGCGTTTGAACACGGAAAAGCTGTTGGCTGGAACGCCTATCGCGCCGCCATGCTTCAGTCGTTCGGTAATTCCGAACAACTCAACTCTCCGGTGATTCCGGATGGTTGGGTGGCTTGCGTTGAGCGGATGCCTTCCGCAGGGGAACAAGTGTTGGCGTACCGTCCAGACGCGCCGGAAAGTAATGATCCATTAATCAAGATGGCAACGTACGTTGGCGGGTCAGCACACGGACACGGCTTTGATTGCTACTGCAAGCCAACCCACTGGATGCCGCTGCCAGCAGCACCGCAGCAGGAGGCATGATGTACGACAAATATACTCTCAATCGCTGCGACGCAATGGAGTGGCTGGCTGAGCATTACCCAGTCTTTCCAGACAAGATGCCAGATGTGCCCCTAAAGGCTGACTGGTGTAGTGCCAACCTGTTTATGGGGTGGGGTTTCGTGATTTTGCTCGATGGCACCCTGGTGTTTGCTGACTGCCTATCGCCTCCAATCCGGGCGGAAGACATGGCAGGCTTCAAATTGCCCGATTTGGTGTAACTGCCATACAAGCGATATGGGAATCCCCATATCGACAGCCAGGGCCTCTCCGGAGGCCTTTTTCTCGCGTTGATTTTGTTGAATCAACCGTCCATACTATCTGTGCTGACGGCCTGAACAACCGTTAGCGACTTCTGCGCATTTAAGGGGACTTAAATGCGACCACAATATGAACTCCTCACCTTGTCACAGATGCAGAAATGCACCTGCGATTTTCTGCATTCCGCGGTTTCCGTTAAGGAGGCCGCATGACGCTGCCAGTAGACGGCATCAAACTCCATCGCGGTAACTTCGCGGCCATTGGCCAGCAGATTCAGCCATTGCTGGAATCTGGCGACTGCTATCGCCTCATTATCAAGCCCTGGAAGGACAAGCGCAGTCTCTCCCAAAATGCCCTTCTCTGGATGTGGAATGGCGACGTTGCATCTGCCGTCAACCACCACTCCGAAAACAAGTTAACCGAGGAAGACCTTCATGAGTTTCTGAAGGATATGTTCTGCCCCGCCAAGCCCGTAACCGTTCTTGGTGAAACCAAGATGGTGAAGTCCACCAAGCTTCTCGACACCGAAGAGATGACCTTCTACCTGCGCCGCATTGAAGTCTGGTGTGCTGAACGCGGTATCAAATTGCGGATCCCCGCCAACTCCGAATATCACGAAAAAGGACACGATCATGTTTGAGAATGAAATTTGGAAGCCGGTGCCGGGGTATGAAGGCCGGTTTGAGGTTAGCTCTCTTGCTCGCGTCCGTAGTTTGTCTCGCAAAGTTACTACGTGCTGGCGCGATAAGAAGACGTGGACCACTAGGACTATCGCTGGGCGGATTCTTAAGGGATGCACATCATCCCAATACATCAGGGTATCACTTTCTAATAAACACGAAATGCTACATCGGTTCGTGGCGCTCGCGTTTGTGCCAAATCCTAATAACTACCCGCACGTTAACCACATCGATGGAAATAAGCACAACAATCTGCCAGAGAATCTTGAGTGGTGCACGCATGCCATGAACATGAAGCACGCCAATGAAACCGGGCTATCCAACAAGAATAAAATGCCTGTAATTGCAGAGAGAGATGGGTTTGGATACTGGTTTCCATCAATGCAATCGACCAAGAAGTACGGATGCAACCCGGCGTTAGTCCACGCGTCGATCAACGGAAAGCAGGGTGAGCACAGGGGGATGCAGTGGAGTTATTGCTCTTCCACATCCAACTGTGAATACCAGCAGCTGCGCGATAAGCAGGAGGCCTGATGTCTACTCCACTTTCCCGCGTCATCACCAATGAAATCTTCCGCGTTCCGACTCGCCGTCAGCGCAAACCAGCGGTTAAGCCGTCCGACATCACGACACTGAAAGGCTACACCGCCCGCCTGGTGGATCAGAAATGGCTGCGTCTCGCGGCGAGGAGAGCGCATGGCTAAGTTACAGCGCCGCAAGTGCGCCCATAAAGCCTGTCGCCAGTGGTTCCACCCGGTACGCGACGGGCAGGTAGTTTGCTCATTCGAGTGCGCCAGCGCGATCGGCAAAGAACAGACCGCAAAAGCCCGCGAAGCCGCTCAGCAGAAGGAAGCGCAGCGCCAGCGCACCGAAGAGAAGGCAGGTCGCCAACGGCGCGCTGCACGGCGTAATGAACTCAAGCCGATCCGTCACTGGGTGCAGATGACTCAGCGCGCTTTCAACGACTGGCGGCGAGAAATGCTGCTGGCCGCCGGGCATGGCTGCATCTCCTGCGGAACCAAAACCGCGTTTGCCTGGCATGCCGGGCATTACCGCACCACTGCCGCCGCACCACAACTTCGCTTTAATCCGGACAATATCTGGCTTCAGTGCTCCGCCTGCAACGTTCACAAATCCGGGAACATTGAGGCGTACCGTGCCGCGCTGGTTGAGCTGATCGGCGAAGAACGCGTGCTGGCGCTGGAATCCAACAACGAAACCCACAGATACACCCGTGAAGAGCTGGATGGCATCCGCGCCAAGGCCAGAGCAGACCTTCGTGCACTGAAACAGCAGGAGGCAGCATGAGCACCCATAACACCCTCGCTTTACTCAACTGGTATCGCTCAAAGCATGTAGCCGCTGTAAAGACTCCGGCAGGAATTGTTTTCATGGGGATGCGTAACATCACCGCCGAGCAGAGAAGGACGCTTCTGGCAATCCCGCAAGTTGACCTCGAAGCCGCACTGAGGATTCAGCAATGACCCGTGACCAGATTGTCAAATACCAGGCCGAAAGCGTTAAGCGCGCCAGCATGCCGCCAGTAGCAAAGCACAGCCAGAAAAAAAACCAACCAGCCACATAAGGAAGCCGCATGAACAGTCAGCAACTGGAATACGTACGTCAGCAGCTCATTGTGGCGACCGCAGATCTGAGCGGAGCGACGAAAGGGCAACTGGTAGCTTTCGCCGAGAACGCGCAATTCACCGTGACGGCGCGCAGCCGGGGACGAAAGAAAACCACCGACCCGGTCACCGGCCGTAAAGTTAACCCGGACGGCCCGGCGATTAGCGGCAGCCAGTCGCGCGCCAAGGGCTCATCCATCGCGCTGGTGGGCCCGGTGGAGTTCGTGACTGCATCGTGGCGCCGCGCTGTGCTGTCGCTGGAAGACCATCAGAAAGCTTGGTTGCTGTGGAACTACAGCGAGAATATCCGCTTCGAATACCAGGTGGCGATCACCCAGTGGGCGTGGGCAGAGTTCCGGGAACAGCTCGGCGCGAAGAAGGTGGCCGGCAAGACGATGGAGCGCCTGAAGAAGCTTATCTGGCTGGCGGCGCAGGACGTAAAAGCGGAGCTGGCAGGGCGTGAGACGTACGAATATCAGGCGCTGGCGGAACTGGCGGGCGTTGCGAAATCCACCTGGACAGAAACGTATTTGCCTCACTGGCTGGCTATGCGTAACATCTTTAAGCGGCTCGATAGCGGTGCGCTTATCTCCGTAACGCGATCACGTTCACAACAAAAGGCGACAAATTTAGATGAAAGTCTTGCAAAACCGAACTGAAACGCATATATTTCAAGTAAATCTGATATCGTCGCCATAGCTTCGTAGGTCGACAAAGAATTGAGAGCCCCGCCATCGTGCGGGGCTTTGTTTTTTGTGCTTTCTGTAAACCAAGTGGCCGTTAAAAGTTAAAAATCATTTTTTACTTATGTAAAATGTGGCCTTCAGTTAAAAACAGAGGGTCCTCATCATGAAGAACTTCCAGCTTTATGTTGGCGGCACTAACAACATCACCTATCGTTACGAAATCAAAAAGGTGGATGATGCTTTTAGTGTTCGAATATTCAACGTCATAGACAAGGCGCATAAAGAAGTCGGTAGTAAATCACTTCGTTTTGTAACAGCCCATGATGTTATCGATGAATGCACATCGCATTACAGGAGACATGCTGAAGGCTTCAGAGGCTTTTTGCGTGGTCTCAAAATGTGGTGAAGTACAACTTAACAAACAGGTCGCTTAGGCGGCCTTTTTTATTGCCTGTAGCTCAGAGGAAAGAGCACCCGCCTTCTAAGCGGTTGGTCGCTGGTTCGAATCCAGCCAGGCGAGCCAAACCCACTACCTGGGACCCTTCGGCCAGAGAGCCGACATTGCCTTACCATCATCTTCCTGGCTTGTCGCCAGGTTTTTTATTCCAGGCTCCGGGAACCATCATCGACACGCCTACTTGTTAAATCGTCCCGAGGGCCTGAACCAACTACACACGGAATAAATATGTCTGAGACCTTCACTATCGTAGGCGTTGGTCTTACATCGTCATCAGTCGGTGTAACCTTTGCCACGCTGTTTCCGGAGGCGACTCCAGCAGTGATGCTCGGATCACTCGCCGGAACTGCGCTATACGTTCTGACCTCAGATCCCCATCAACTCTGGAAGCAGGCTATCTTTGCGCTGATATCGTTTATCAGTGGCGTGTTCTTCTCCGTTCCCATGGCGAAAATCATGGCCGGAATCATCAACACGCCGTTAAGCCTGATGAAGCCACCGGCCAGCATTGAGGTATCGCCAGCTGTCGGTGCAATTGTCACTGCTTCCATTTCCGTGGCGGTCCTGCTGCGTATTCTCCGCAAATCCAAAAGCGGGAAGATGCCGGGGCTGGGGGAGGAAGATAAATGACATGGCAGCTTCTTCTGATGGATGCAAACGCCATAGTTTGCCTGTTAATCATGGTCAGGCTGATGTTTTTCCGGAAAGAGGGAAAGCGTCATCGCCTTAGTGTCGCGGTGCTGGCCTACCTGGTCATCCTTGCCGCCGGATTCAACGCCTTCAACATTCTGCTCGGCCACTACGTACAGGTTAACCTCGGCGATCTGCTGCTTAACTCCGTCATCTGCATGGCGGTGTGGCTGGCTCGCGGGAACCTGGCGAAGGTCGTTATAACGGAGTAGTCCATGCAAACCAGCGAAAAGGGCATTGCCCTGATCAAAGAGTTCGAAGGCTGCAAACTCACCGCGTACCAGGATAGCGTTGGCGTCTGGACGATTGGCTATGGCTGGACTCAGCCTGTCGATGGAAAACTAATCCGCGCCGGGATGACGATTAAGCAGGAAACAGCAGAACGTCTGCTGAAGACCGGGCTGGTCAGCTATGAAAACGACGTGTCCCGCCTGGTTAAAGTCGGCTTGACTCAGGGGCAATTCGACGCCCTGGTGTCGTTCACGTATAACCTCGGCGCTCGGTCACTGTCGACATCGACCCTTCTGCGAAAACTCAACGCCGGTGATTACGCTGGTGCAGCCGATGAGTTCCTGCGCTGGAATAAAGCTGGTGGGAAGGTGCTGAATGGCCTGACACGTCGCCGTGAGGCAGAGCGCGCTCTGTTCCTGTCGTGATTGGTGCACTGGTCAAACGTTACTGGTTGCAGTTGCTGGTGGTGGCGGTAATCGGCATGCTGGCGCTCTTCGTGAACCACTACCGCGACAACGCCATCTCCTACAAAGACCAGCGCGATAAAGCAACGGCCAGGGCAGACAAATCAGAGGCGATCACCAACAACGTGATCACCACGATGAACATCATCCGTGACATCTCACAGGCTACCCAGAATGCAAAAAACGAACTGGCAAAAAAAGGCGAGACGCGCATTGTCTACATCAGGCAGGCGCTTGAAGGCGATCCGTGCGCTAACCAGCTTGTTCCTTCTTCCGCTGCTGACAGCCTGCGGGAATACGCAGACAGTTTACGTTCCGGCCCCGGTGGTGCCGATAAGCGCTGACCTGACCGCAGACACACCGATCCCCGGAATGGTGGTTCCGTTCACATGGCAGGCAAGTCTCGAGTTAAACGCTCAGCTCTACACGGCGCTAGGGCAGTGCAATCTGGATAAGGCAGCAATCAGGAAAATCGAATCATCAAGAGCCTCGCAATAGCGGGGCTTTTTTATGCCTGAAGTAAACACGCGCATTCTCGTGCGCATATCAACCAAGAGCCTTTCGGGGTAGAGCTTGAGATAGGGCAGTGGTAACGCTGACCGCTCTTGGGCTGCCCGTATCTACGAGAACAGGCTCAACCACCAAAAGGTATCAGCGAAATGAAATCATTAACCCTCTTCAATCAACCAATCCGTGTCGGGGAAGACGGCATGATCTGCCTCACCGATATGTGGAAAGCCAGTGGCAAAAGTGATGCAGAATCTCCGTACCACTATCTGCGAAACAAGCAGACTAAAGAGTTCCTGGCCGAGCTGGAGAAAAACCACGAATCTGTGGTTTTCACTGCCCGCGGCGTACACGGCGGAACCTATGGCGGGAAGTTTGTTGCTTACGATTATGCGGCCTGGTTAAACCCCGGGTTCAAGTACGCAGCTTATAAAATCCTCGATGACTACTTCACCGGAGAGCTTCAGCATCGCAACAGCTTAAGTGCGCAGCTCAACATGAAGTGTCACGAGTTTGACCAGAAGAAGGACATGGCGAGCTTCTGCGGGCAAGGTCTCGCGGCATGGCGCTATACAAAGCCTGTGCTGGTCGCTGAGATTAATACCCTGGCTAACCAGCTGCAGATTACGATCCCTGGGCTGCCGAGATGAGTAATCGCGTCATCGAATGCGCCTCCAGAGCGGGGCGCGACTTCTCAGAGTTCATGAAAGGCGAGAAGGGCATGATGGAAGCGCTGGCCTCGGTGGATCAGTTTGGCGAGCAGCTACGACTCAACGGCTGCGTCAATCATCACTTTGTCAGCTACATGATGAGGAACTCGATCATGCAGGCATTCATGGACATGGCTAACGCCGAGAAGAAAGAAGAGCGCCGCCGTAAAAGAGCGGAAGCAAAAACGAAGTAGCCATTACAGAAGCTCTTCACTGAGGGGCTTCGATAATGATCTGTGTAACCCCGCAAGGATGGTGATCACATCTTGCTGACGGGTAAGCCGTAAGTGGCTAAGCACTTCTGAGAAGCAGGGCAACAGCTGCGACAAGGCAAAGAGGTAATCATGTCCGAAATCTACAAAATCACGCTAACCACCCAAACAGGCGAAACCTTCACGGGCAAGATGTCACGACGTCAGCCTGAGTTTGTGCCGCTGGCGACCGAAACGGGGCAGTGGCTTTATTTCGCACCTGCCGATGTGAAGCGCGTGCAGTTTACGCCGGTACCGGCAGAGCAGACCGAACAGCCAGCAGAACAAACGACGGAGTAAGCCATGGCTAACGATGACGAGCGAAGGCCATATCCGCCAGTTAACTTCATCGACTCCGAGAGCTGGCAGCCATACACCCGGCTCATACCCGCCAACGAAGTGCATGAGTGGATAAGCCGCCAAATCCTCAGCGATACCGGCAGCATCCATAACCCTGACCACGAACACTTGCTTGAGGCTGATCTCTGCTTCATGTGGGCGTCTGACTCGTTCGCGAAGAAAGGGCGCTACGTTCTTGGTCAGGCTGAGCAGGTAATGCTCCGCGCTGGTGGTTGGCAAAAAGCCAGAATGGAACAGCAGATGTATGAATGGTTCGGGCGCATCCCGAAGTTCATCATCACGCTTGCAGCCGATTACTGCTCACAATGCAGTGACCTCGAGTTCTGCGCACTGGTTGACCATGAACTTTACCACATTGCGCAAGAGGTGGATGAGTTCGGCTCCCCGAAATTCTATCGTGATAGCGGATTACCGAAGCTGTGCATGCGCGGACACGATGTTGAAGAGTTTATCGGCGTGGTTCGCCGCTACGGAGCGAGTGCAGATGTGCAGGAACTCGTCGACGCAGCAAACAATCCCGCCGAAGTGGCGAAAATTAACATAGCCAGAGCATGCGGGACGTGCCTGATGAAACTGGCTTGAATATAGAATGCTTTGGAAGAGTGGTGATATATGGCTGCGTTAAAACCAGAAGTCAAAGCCTTCATCATTCAATCACTTGCATGCTTTGACACGCTGGCAATTGTTGGTGAGGCTGTCCAAAAACAATTCGGCATCAAAGTTACACCTCAGCAAATTGAATCGCACGATCCGACAAAGGCAAGCGGGAAAGGTCTGGCTCAGAAATGGGTTGATCTATTCCACGAGACCCGCAAGCGCTTCCAGACAGAAATTAGCGACATTCCGATCGCCAACAAAGCTTATCGTCTCCGCGCGCTTGACCGGATGATGAATAACGCCGAGAAGATGCGAAACATTGCTCTGGCGACCGAAATCATTGAGCAGGCGGCGAAGGAGTGCGGCGATGCCTACACCAATAAGCACAAGTTTGAACATTCCGGCCCGAATGGTGGCGCCATCCAGACGATCACCATGAGCAAAGAGGAATACAAATCCGCACGGCAGGAGATGATGGAGGATGACGACTGCTGAGCAAAGGGCATTTGCCCGTAAGGTTGAATGCGAAGAGGATGGGCTCTATTACGCTCGCTACTTCTTCAAGCAGCGCACCGGCGGGAAGATGATAGTCGCGCCGCACCACAAGGTAATTCAGCAGACGCTGGATCGCGTCATTGATGGTGAGATTCAGCGCCTGATCATCAACGTCCCCCCTGGTTACACGAAAACGGAACTGGCGACCATCAATATGATGGGGCGCGGGCTGGCGCTTAATTGCCGGGCTCGCTTCATGCACCTGTCCTATTCGCATAACCTGGCGCTGCTGAACTCCTCAACCGCGCGCGGCATGATTAAGTCTCAGGCCTATCAGTCGATGTGGCCGATGGCGCTGCGCGATGATGCAGACAGTAAGGCTATGTGGTGGACTGAACATGGCGGCGGCGTTTATGCGTCGTCAGCTGCCGGGCAGGTTACCGGCTTTCGTGCCGGACACATGGAGCCAGGATGGCAGGGCGCGCTGATTATCGATGACCCGGTTAAGCCGGACGACGCTTATTCGGAGATCGTCCGCGACGGCGTCAACAATCGATTTAACGAGACAATTAAATCACGACTGGCGATCGAGACGACGCCGATGATTGTCATCATGCAGCGGATCCATTACCACGACCTGAGCGGCTATCTGCTGCGGGGTGGGAGCGGTGAGAAGTGGCATCATCTAAACCTGCCAGTGATTATCGACAACAGCCAACCATACGCTGCGCAGTACCCTGAAAACACCCACGCTATACCGATTGACCATGGCTTGCCAGACGGCTGGCTGTGGCCTTTTAAGCACAACGAATCTCACCGCGTATCGCTGTTCTCTCACAGGCGAACCGCAGAAGCCCAGTACATGCAGAAACCTCGCAGGTTTAATGCTGAAGGCGCTCTCTGGACAGAAGTGATGATCAGCGCGGCTCGTGAGTTGCAGATTCATCACGACAAGGTTCGCACTGTCGTGGCGATTGACCCACAGGCAACAAACAGCGACGAAAGCGATGAAACAGGCATTGTCGCTGCCAGCTCTTATGGTGCCGGTGATAAAAAACAGTTCTCTGTGGATGGCGATTACAGCGGCAAATATTCACCTGCCGGATGGGCCAAGAAAGCCATATCGGCCTATGAGCAACACGAAGCTGACGCGATAGTCATTGAGACGAACCAGGGCGGGGATATGGCGGAGGAGACACTCCGCAACGCCGGGTTCAAAGGTCGCATCATTCGTGTCCATGCCAGCAAAGGGAAGTATGCACGAGCTGAGCCGATATCCGCTTTATACGAACAGGGCCGAGTGGCAAATCATGGCAATCTCTACGTGCTGGAGAACCAGTTGATGGAATACATCCCCGCCACCGCGAAGAAATCACCTGACCGCCTCGATGCGATGGTTTACGCACTGACTGAACTGAATGGATCGCAACCTGTGGGGATGATGATTCCGAAACGCCTTCGCTAACCAAACGGACACGACATGAACGATAAATTACAGTTGGCGGTTAATCACGCGATTAACGACGCCAGGCTTGCTCGCGCCCGCATGGGGATGCTTAACCCTTCGATGGGGCTGGACGCCAAGCGTAATTCTGCGTGGTGCGAATATGGATTCCCTGAGCAGGTCACATACGAAAACCTCTACGCCCTGTACCGGCGCGGTGGTATTGCTCACGGTGCCGTTGAGAAGCTGGTGGGCAAGTGCTGGCAGACTAACCCGGAAATCATTGAGGGTGACGATGCCGACGAGAGTGAAGACGAAACCGCCTGGGAGAAAAAGTCCAGACAGGTATTCACCAGCCGATTCTGGCGCTCGTTCGCAGACGCTGATCGCCGCCGTCTTGTCGGTCGTTATGCAGGCATCCTTCTGCACGTCAATGACTCCCTCGCCTGGGATCAGCCTGTAACGAAAGGCAAGATGCTCCAGAAGGTTACTGTCGCATGGGCTGGCTCTCTGACAGTTGGCGACTGGGACACCGGCCTGAACTCGAAGACGTACGGACAGCCGAAGATGTGGCAGTACGCTGAACGGTTGCCGAATGGTTCAAGTCGCCGCGTCAACATCCACCCCGATCGCGTTTTCATCCTTGGCGATTACTCGGAAGATGCCATTGGCTTCCTGGAGCCAGCTTATAACGCATTTGTCAGTCTGGAGAAGGTGGAGGGCGGTTCAGGCGAGTCATTCCTTAAGAATGCCGCGCGCCAGTTGAACATCAATTTCGATAAAGAAGCAAGGCTGGATGAAATAGCCAGGGCTCACGGCGTCGACTACAGCGAACTTAGCGAAATATATGACAAGGTGGCCCGAGAGATGAATATCGGGAATGACACGGTACTCATAACGCAGGGGGCTTCAGTTGCTCCGATTGTGGCCGCCGTGTCCGATCCTGCACCAACATATAACGTCAACCTGCAAACCGCGGCCGCCGGAGTTGATATCCCGACGCGCATTCTGGTTGGCAATCAGCAGGCCGAGCGCTCAAGCACTGAGGACCAGAAATACTTCAATACTCGCTGCCAGTCTCGCCGTGGCGACCTGTCATTCGAGGTTGAGGACTTCTGCGACAAGCTGATCGAATTAAGCATCCTCGATCCGGTCAGTCAGAAGACCGTTATCTGGGACAACCTCAACGCGCAAAGCGACAGTGAAAAACTGGATGCCGCTCAGAAGATGTCGCAAATCAACAGCGCTTCCATCGGCACGGGTGAGCAGGTGTTTACTGGTGAAGAAATTCGCGTGGCCGCCGGGTATGAGGGTTCGCCAGAACCACTTCCAGAGGTAGATGATGACGAAGAAGAAAGCGAAGTCACCGATACTTCCGGGGAGCCTTAAAGACCCGACAGGCGCTGACCTCCTTGAACGCGGAGCAATGAACGAATTCGCCAGGCGAATGAAGCGCATTGGCAAAGCCTACAAGGACATCCTCGACCGCATTCCTGCATCGCCATCAGTAAACCAGCGTTACACCTTCGACCTCGATTCCACCCAGCTATCAATGCTCCTCAGCAATGCCTCATTGCTGGTGGATGAGATATTGGGTGCGGATAACGAGATGGGGTTCTGGTTCTGGACTGATTACGTCAACCCGGCGTATCAGCGCGGGACGGCGCAGGAGTTTGCCAATCTGGCGCAGCAGTCAGCAGTGTACGCTGCCGGACAGGAAAGCGTATCGACAATCCTTCTCAGCGAACCGTACCGACGCAGGCTGATTCTTGTTCGCGCTCGTACCTTCGAGGAAATGAAGAACCTCAGCGCCGATGTGAAAGCGGATATGGCGCGGATACTGACCGATGGACTTGGGCGCGGACAAAATCCACTGGAGATAGCTAAGCGCCTTACTGAGCAGACGGGAATTGAGTCTCGCCGGGCTAATCGTATTGCCCGGACGGAGATTACCACCGCGCTGCGCCGTGCGCGCCTGGACGAAGACGACGAAGCCAGAGAACGATATGGCATCCGTACAAAGCAGATGCACATATCAGCGCTCAGCCCGACGACACGAAGCACCCATGCCGCGCGTCACGCCCATCTGTATACCGCAGAAGAGCAGCGGGAGTGGTGGGCTAAGGATGCAAACAGCGTGAACTGTAAATGCTCCACAATCGCGGTGATGGTCGATGAAAGCGGCAAGCCGTTAAGCGACACCATCATCGAAAAAGCTCAGAAAACATTTAACACAATGAAAGCCCGTGGCTACCAATGGGCTAAGGGTTAACTCATGCCAATGCAAGTTAATGTCACCTCGAAGGTGAACAGTAAGGCCATCCGGCGCGAACAGCACAACGGACGCGAGCACTGGGTTGTTCCTTCCTACACCCTTCCGGCGAACGTGGTCATGAACGGCGGCCTGTATCCGGCCAGTGAGATTGACCAGCACTACAGCGGCCTGGAGGGGACGCTGGCACCGCTTGGACACCCACAGGTCAACGGTCAGTTTGTTTCTGCTTTTAGTCCTGAAGGGCTGAATGTGGGTTACGTCGGGGCATGGAACAAAAACGTCAAGAAGTCCGGCAACCGCGTCTACGTCGAGAAGTGGATCGACACAGAAGTGGCAAAGCGCACGGATGACGGAAAGCGCCTCCTTGAGCGTCTTGAAGCGCTGGAGAAAGGCGAGGATGTTCCGCCAATCCATACCAGCGTTGCCGTATTCCTGGAGGAGCTTGAAGCGAACGATGAGCAAAAAGCTCAGGGGGCTTCATGGGTTGCGAAAATTCACGCGATGGACCATGACGCCATCCTTCTGGATGAGGTTGGCGCGGCCACGCCAGAGCAGGGGGTAGGGATGATGGTGAATGCTGACCTTGCCACGCCACTGAAGGCTAATTCCGGCGCTCTGGTGGGAGAAACATATCGCGAGCGCGAGCGCCGACTGGAGAAGGCTGCGAAAGATAAATTCGCTCCCGGCGAGAAAGAATACGCCTGGGTGGCTGATTTCACTGACTCACAGGCCGTAATCATCCTCAACAATGGCGATCCGAAGGTTTACGGATACAAATCTGAGGGCGGAAAGATTGTCTTTGACGATACCGGGACAGAGGTTCAGCGCCAGAGTTCATGGGTTGCCGTCGTCAACAAGCTCAAATCATTTTTCACACCGCAGGAACAGCCTGCACCAAACCACAAAACGGAGGGCGACATGCCTTTAACCAAAGAAGAACTGGAACAAATCGGCAGCATGGTTAGCGAGGCCGTCGCCACCAATACCGAAAAGGCTATCAAGCCTCTCGCGGAGAAGGTTGACGCGCTACAGGCCAACCAGGACAAGCTGACAGAAACCCTGACTGCCAACTCTCGCGCCGAAGAGAAATCGAAGCGTGAAGCGGTGGCAAAAGTTCACGGCGATATTGTGGCTAACGCCCTGTCTGGCGAAGCTCTGGATGCGATGTTCAAGTCGCTGGGAGAAGCCGCACCGCTGGGCACCAACTCTGCGCAACAGCAGAAAGAAACCGGTGCGCCGAACCCTGACGAATATTTCAAATAAGGAGCCAGACTAATGGCACGTTATCGTCGCGTTAATATCGACGGTCAGTCTCTGTACAAGACCGAAACCCGTAAAGTGGCAGCCGAGTCATTGCCGGGAACTTTCGTTACCATCAACGGTGACGATGAGTTTGCAGTAGCCGCAGCAACAGTTGGTCGCCTGTATGTTCTCGACCCAGCATTCAGCGAAGGGCTTGGTATTACTGACTCTATCCCTGCTGGTCACTCCACATCTGGTAACTACGTGGAAGAAGGCCGAGAACTGGCAATCCTGTGTCCTGCGGGAACTTACGCCAAAGACACCCCGATCAAGTTGGGCGCAAATGGTCAGGGGGCGATTGCCGACTCTGACACCGACACCGTTCTTGGCTACAGCCAGGACGATGCAACCATCGCTGCCGGCGCTACCGACTTTATCCGCGTGCGCTTCCGCGTAGGTACTGTAGCCCCGGCAACTGGCGGCGGCGAGTAAAAGGAGAATATGAATGTACTTCACTAAAGAAACGCTTGCCACGAATAGCCGCCTGCGCCTTCACTGGAACTCTCTGTGGGCGCAGCGCAACATCTGGGACACCGCGCATAACATCATGGTTAACCAGTACCGTGGCGCGATGGATGCAGAAACGCTGGCGGCCAATGCGCTGGCAGGTGATGGGCTGGGTCGTGAGTTCTGGGCTGAAATTGACCGCGAAACCGTCCAGTCTCGCGATCAGGTGATCGGCATGGAAATTGTCAACGACCTGATGGCTGTGCAGACCGTTCTGCCGATCGGCAAGACTGCCAAACTTTACAACACGATTGGCGATATTGCTGATGATGTCTCTGTGAGTCTTGACGGTCAGGCGCCGTATTCCTTTGACCACACTGATTACGGTAGCGATGGTGACCCAGTTCCGATTTATACCGCTGGCTTCGGTGTTAACTGGCGTCTTGCCGCAGGACTGAACACCGTCGGCATTGATCTGGTTCTGGATTCGCAGACAGAAAAAACCCGTAAGTTCCATAAACGCCGAGTAACTGGTTATCTGGATGGTAATCCGACCATTCAGGTTCAGAACTACCCGGCACAGGGCCTTCGCAACCACCGCAACACGGCCAAAATCAACCTTGGCTCTGGCGCAGGTGGCGCTAACATCAACCTGACCACTGCAACCCCGGCGCAGGCGCTGGCATTCTTCGGTCCAACCGGTGCATTTGGTGTGACTGCCCGCGCCAACCAGGTTACGGCCTATGACGTTTTGTGGCTGTCTCCTGAAATCATGGCGAACCTCTCCAAGCCATACACTATTGAGGTGGGTGACGGTACAAACGCGATCATCAGCGGTTCTGTGCTGGATGCTATTCGCAAGTTTATTCCGGTGAAAGACATCCGCCAGACTTATGCGCTGAGCGGTAATGAGTTCCTGGCTTATGAGCGCCGCAAAGATGTGATCTCCCCGCTTGTTGGCATGGCCGTTGGTGTTGTTCCGCTGCCGCGTCCTATGCCTCAGAGCAACTACAACTTCCAGATCATGTCTGCTGAAGGTTTGCAGATTAAACGTGATGACGAAGGTCGTTCTGGCGTGCTGTACGGCGCGAATTTGGCATAAGGAGAACAGCATGGCTAAATACCAGGTAACCAGGGCGTGGCATGGAGTGAAGGTCGGTGATGTGGTTGAAATTGAGAAACTGCATCCTGCGCTGAAGCCTCATGTTATGAAACTCTCTGACGCTGCGCTAACTCCGGCGACACCAGAGGCTGGCACGGATGTGAAATCCCGAAAAGAGGTTATCCAGGCGCGGCTGACCGAACTGGGTATTGAGTACAAATGCAATCTGGGTGCTGAAAAGCTTGGCGAGCTGTTGCCGAAAGGCGAGCTTGAAAAGCTTTTCCCTGCTGAATAACAGCCGCCGCTAAGGCGGTTTTTTTATGCCCTCTGCGGAGGGCTTATTAAGAGGCTCGCATGATTACCACAGAACAGGCCAGGGAATATCTGAAGTCAGTCGGTATCACGCTGCCTGATTTCATCTTAGAGGCGCTAGTAGAGCAAGCTAACAGTATTCAGGAATGCCTTGATGCTCATTACTCTCCGGCTACAGCGCTGCTAATTCAGTCTTACCTGTTGGGCTTAATGGCGCTGGGGCAGGGAGACAAATACATCAGCTCTCAGACAGCGCCTAACGGCGCATCGCGGTCATTCCGTTATCAGTCTTTTGCTGACCGATGGAAGGCCTCTCTGGGGCTTCTAAGGGGACTGGATAAGTATGGTTGCGCTACCAGTCTGATTCCTCCAGACCCGACCAATACAGCTTTTGCTGGCATATGGATTGCCAGGGGTGGATGCATGTGTGGCGGGGGTCGGTAATGGCCTGGATATCGGTTAAGAAGCGGCTGCCGGAGCCTTTTGTCAAAGTCTGGGTGATGACCGACAGTGGTAAACGCGTTACCGGATACGTCAAAAGCAACGGTGACTGGTATCTGCTGTGCCGGAAGGTTGCGGCGGAGAATCCGGAGGTGATCCGGTGGGAGGATAACGGTGTCTGAAACAGCTGCATGGAGCTATACCAATGTTGCCACTGTTTACCCGCGAGTCTACGACGACTGGAACAGCACCTGGACAACCGGAACCCCCTACCTGATTGACTGCACCTGGACGGCAAACAATGAGGTTGCGGTAGATGCCAGCGGGAAAGAGTTCACCACGAACCTGATTTTCTTCACTGAGCTGAAGCGCAATGGCATCGATGCGACCATGCCGAAGCGTGACTGGTATATCGCCAGAGGTGACACAACGGCACAGGCCGATCCGCTGAAAGCTGGTGCAAACGTCATCAAGGCGGTGACGGAATGGGATATGTCACCATTCGGCGAGGAGCCGGACTACAAAATTCTGACGTGAGGCGATCATGCCCGTAAAAGGTATCAAGCGTGTTCAAATGAACACCCGCAAGGTGCTGGCAGAAATTGCCGGGCCACGCACAGAAAGAGTGCTGACTGAGGTCATGATTGTCGGATCGTCTCACGCTGCGCTACTTACTCCCATTGACACATCCACGCTTATCAACAGCCAGTACAGAAAGCTTGACCCAATGCCCGGCGGGATGCAGGGAAAGGTCGGGTACACGGCTGCATACGCTGCCGCCGTTCACGGTATGTCCGGTAAGCTAAAAGGTCAGCCGCGTGAACACTTCGGAAGAACTCGCGCTGGAAAAGAATTCGGCGGCGGCACCGGGAAGGGGAATTACTGGGATCCCGATGCCGAGCCGGGGTTCCTGACCAAAGGCTTTGAGCGTGACGGTCTCAACGAGATTAAGGCCATCATCAAACAAGGGTACAAAGTATGACGCGCAGCGAAGTGTATGACGCGCTGAGAGCGTGGTTACAGTCTCACGGGTTTGATGTCGGCTACCGCGTCCAGAAACGCTTCTGGAACGAGCTGGAAGGTACTGAAGGGGAAAGATACCTTGTCATCCAGCAAAACGGCGGTGGCAAGCCTGAGGAAGCCATTACGCGCGACTTTTTCCGTATCCTTGTTTTGTCAGGACAGAACGACAGTGACATCAACGAAGTTGAAGACCGCGCTGATGCAATACGCCAGGCGATGATCGACGACTACAAGACTGAATGCATCATCTCGATGCAGCCAATCGGCGGTATCACCGCCATCCAGACCGAAGAAGGTCGTTACCTCTTCGATATTTCCTTTCAAACCATCATTTCCCGATAACACGGAGATAAAGACATGGCATGTGAAGCTGGTGCTTTCACAGGGCGTGATGTCGTCGTTTACTACGCGATTGGCTGCCCCGAATCACAACCCGCCAACGGTGACTATAAGCGCCTTGGCATGATGCGCGGGAAGACTGTTTCCGCCGAATGGGATACCGCAGACGCTACTGCTGATATGAGCGCGGCGTACACGCAGGAAAATCTCGTAACCTACAAAAACATCTCGTTCTCTGGAGATGGCGTAACCCGAAAAGAAGATGTCTATGCGCAGAACGCGCTGAAGCGTCACGTTTACAACCCGCCGGCAGAGACCAGCAATCAGCCGTATGTCTGGCTGAAAATCATCTCTCCAAACGACATTACCGAAGGCCCGTTTATGGTGACTTCGTGGGAAGATGAAGCCCCTCATGATGACGTGGCCACATGGTCTATTGAGGCGTCAAGCGCGGGCCAGGTGGATGTACGTGATGTCGGCGCCGTAATCACTATCACTACGCAGCCGCAGAACCGCACGCTCACGGTGGGTGATGCACTAAACCTGTCAGTGGCGGCAAATGTCTCTGATGGTTCCACTCTGACCTATCAGTGGAAGAAGGGCGGCACTGACATCACCGGCGCAACAAACGCTACATACACGAAGGCGAGCGTCGTTACTGGTGACGCGGGTTCTTACTCCTGCCAGGTAACATCCTCAACCGCCGGTTCAGTGACCTCCAGCTCAGCTACTGTGACCGTAAACGCAGCCTAGAACCATGGGAGGCTAAGCCTCCCTTTTATTGAGATTTTCCATGAAAGCAATCACCGATATCGGCCAGGCCGTCATTCGCGCTGGCGGCAAAGAGATATTCCTCAACCCTTCATTCCTGGCTATGTCCCGGATCGGAACGCCTGAACAGATTGTTGATGCTTTCGTGAAAGTTCATGCAGGCCATTACCCAAAGCACAGAATTGCGGACCCCCAGATTCTGAAAGCGGCTAATGCACGCTGCTTTGCGGATATGGCAGCGGCCGCAGCTAGTGTAGTCAAACACTGTTCTGAAGGCGACATTGCTGAAATCATCGGCTCCTACTCGGTGACTACGGCGGGGCGCCTCCTGTTTAAGCCTGGCTTGTTGCCAGTTGAAGACGTTATCCAGCTGGCGCGGCATCTGATTTTGCATGGCGTGATGGGGGATCAGCCGCCAGAAGAGTTCGAGAGCAAGAAGGGCGAGTACAGCGACAAATTCGATGTACGGTCATTCGTTTACACCGCCGTTGCCCACCTCGGAATGAGCGAGTCGGACGCCTGGAACATGACGATGACCAGCTTCCGGGCTGCCATGAATGCCAAGTTCCCGCAAAAGGATAAAGGCAAGGTGCCAACCCAGGAGAAATACGACGAGGTTATGGGCTGGGCAGAACAGATGCTGGCGATGGATGCGCAGAGGCATGGGCCGCACTAAATGGCCCACTCAGGTGGGCTTTTTATTGGACAGATTTTTTTTGGCTTGAAGAAGAGCTCTGACGTTAGCGCTTTCCCGATCAATTTTTTCCATTAATTTATCTATAAGCCAGTCAACCTTTTCATTTACGGCGTCAAACTCTTCGATTGTTTCAGGCTGCAAGTGAGTGACCTCATTAAACACCTTAAGAAATTCGGCATCCATGTTTAAGGTGCTCCCTACAAGAGAGTCGTGGAGTATCTGAATGATCTCTGAGTTCATCGAGCGGCCATTTTTCTTTGCCATCAGAGCGATGGCTTCACGCATTCCATCTGGCATTCTGACCGTAAAGCGCTCAATAAAGTTTGGATTTTCTTTGTCAGTCATTTCAACAGCTCATCGGGTTTTCACAAAAAACAATGTAGCATCATATTGACATCACCCACAATGACATCATAATGGTGTCAGGCATCAAAATGATGTCATTAACGACAAAGGGGATAGCAAATGCAAGATCTGCTGTATGCCGGACGCAAGAACGACAGCTTTCAGCTTCGCCTGCCTGAGCGTATGAAAGAGGATATTCGCCGTCAGGCTGAGATGGATGGTATTTCTATTAATTCAGCGATTGTACAGCGACTCGCCAAAAGCCTGCGGGAGGATCGCAACAATGCTTGAGAAAATGGAAGCCAGTTATGTCGGTTATGCGGGTTTTATCAACAAACAAAAGGCACCAAAGACCAACAAGTTTGAGCGTGGATATATCTATGTTTTGAAGTTATCGAATGGTTACACCAAGATCGGTAGCACTGCTGAGCCAGCTTCAAGAATGAAAAGCTTGCAGCGTGGGCTTCGTTCTACCGAAGTCACCCTGGATCATCTTTGGTTAAGTGTTTCCCATATCAATTACAAAGAAAACGAGAAGAAAGTGTTGGCGTTTTTGGAGGGGAAAGAGCGTGACGGTGAGTTTTTTAACGTCACTTTTGAGGAGGCATTGGCTGTGGTAATGGGGATGGAAATTAAAACTACTTTCTCAATGGAAGAAATAGAAGCAAAAGAGGCCATCTCCGCAGCTTTTATCAATTCGCTCAACCAGCTTCATGAACTTGCGAAAATACAAAAAAGTTAGGGCCCAGACAGCTGTAACTGCCTGAGCCCAATTTGCCAGAAACGTACGAGGTAACTGACATGAATAGTTTAGCAACATCTGATTTCCGATTCCAGGACGTGGAGCTTCATCCAGTCGAAAGGTCTGGAAACCTTTGGTTTTCATCATCTGATCTGGCTAAAGCTCTTGGTTATAAGAAAACCGACGCGGTTACTCAAATTTATAGCCGTTACAGCGATGAATTTGCAGCCAATATGTCAACGACCCTCAGGGAGAGGGTCGTTAGGAAAACTGGCGCAGTGGAGATGGTTGTGAGGTTTTTCTCACTTCGAGGCGCTCATTTGGTTGCGATGTTTGCCTCAACACCAAAGGCCAAAGATTTCCGACGCTGGGCGCTGGACATCCTGGATCGCGAGGTTAAGGACTCACCGATCGCCAAGCAGTTTTCTGATGAGGAGTTGGTGAGTCTTTGTTACTTGCAGCTCTGGATGGAAAAGAGCCAGCAGATCAGCAAGAAGCTCTATCCTGCGATGCGCGAACTGGGATCTGAACTTTCAGGCAAGCTACGCGATATCGCACATGAAACCAGGTACATGACGGACGAAACCAAAAAGATTTTACTCCGAGAAACACAAAACTTGGATAACACGAATTTTGTCGTAAGTAGCGCTCAGCCTGTGCTGGCAAAACTCCGCGGCGAAGACGGATGGATTCACTGATGGGCGCATGGGATGGCGCAAAAAGAAAAAGCCGATAGTTCGAGCTACCGGCTTCCTTTGAAACTTGTCATAAGGGTCCAACCAATGACTTCTTTAAATTTAGCAGTTCATGAACCAAATGTCGATCCCAAGCCACTGCCAGTGATTGAATGGAAGGGGTTGCGTGTTGTTACGACTGAAACGCTGTCCGCAGGTTATGGTTCTGATGAGGCTAATATTAGGAAAAACCTTTCGCGCAATGCCAGCCGCTTCATTGAGGGCATCCACATCTTCACCATTAAAGGCCAAGAGCTGAAGGATTTGCGAGTGACTAATAGTCACGCACAAATTTCGAGCAAAGCCCGCTCTGTTGTTTTTTGGACCGAAAAGGGCGCGGCCCGTATGTCGAAGATTGTTGATACTGACGAAGCATGGGCCTTTTTCGAACGCCTTGAGGATGCTTACTTCCGTCCAACTCCATCAATGGGTATCCCGCTGACCTATGAAGCAGCTCTGGAAGACCTCCTGACAAAAGTGAAAGAGAACCGCATTATTGCTGAACAGCGCGATCGTGCAGTTAAAGAGAAGCGCTGGATCTCTGAGAAGCGTGAAGTTACTGCGATGGCAACAGCCTCCGCCGCTGTTCGCGCCAAAAACAAGCTGGCAGAACGCATCGGTGAAGGCAAAAACTATGCCGCCATCATCCCGGTAGAGAAGAAGCTCGGCCAGAAATTCAAATGGCAGCCGCTCCGCAAGTGGTGCAGGGAGAATGACACTGAACCGCATGAAGTCGAAGATCCGCGCTTTGGCACTGTTAAGTCATGGCCTCGCGCCGCTTGGATGGCGGTTTATGACGTGGATTTACGCAAGATTTTTTAATCGGCGGAAAAGTCCGCCAATCGGGCGATTTCTCGGCCAATCAACATCCCAACCCGCTTAACTGCGGGTTTTCCTGATTCCAGTCGACCGAGATCAATAAATCAGCGTTTGCCGTTGCACCTGTGCTATTCCTGTGTAGGATGTTTCCACTTTTACCAAAGGGGATAGGGATATGAAGAGGTTGCTTTCGATTGCTATTTTGGCGATGGCGCTATCAGGCTGCGGGCAAGATACTGCAACAGACAAAGTAGAGAAGTTCATAAAAAGCAAAGACATAAGTATGCTTTCAAAAAGCAAGATTTCACAGTGTTCAGAAAATTTCGTCAAGAATTTTCATTACTTTGATGAAAACACCTTACCATCAACCAATAAGTATTACGAACTGAGTGAATACCTATACGGAAAAGTGAAATTTGAACCAGTGAGTGAGAAGTCAGTCGGTGATGCCACTGAGGTAATGATGAAGGTTAGTATTCCAAAGCCAATAGAGGATGCAAAATCATTCATTTTTGCTGATGAAAGTAACGCTTCCAGTGAAGAAATATCAGTACTAAACAATTTGCTTGCTCTCTATAAACGAGGCGACTTGAAAGATATGCAATACTCAACCTTCGATATGAAATGGGTTGTGCTTTCAGATGGGATAGATCCGAACTTTACACCCGAACAGATAAAAATCTGCCCACAAAAATAATAACGACCCCGGCCTTCCGGGGTTTTTTATTGCCCGGAGAAAATGAAATGGCCGAGAACGTAGGCGATATTGAATATGTTATTAAGGCTGATACGGCTCAGTTGCTACGCGCTGACAAGCAGGTGCGGAACGTAACCGACGGCATGGAAGGTGGGTTCAACCGCGCAGACAAAGCTGCATCATCGCTGAGCTCCTCCTTCAGCAGCCTAAGCCGGGTTGCCACTTCTCTTATGGCAATTTTGTCTGTGCAGCAGGTGGCTCAATACGCTGACGCATGGACGACTCTGAACAACAAACTGGCAAACGCCCTTCGGCCTAGCGAGCAACTGGTTGACGTTACTGAGCGAGTATTTAATATCACGCAGCAAACTCGCGGCAGCCTCGACGCTACAGCTTCTTTGTATGCAAGGCTGGAGCGAGCAACCAGGGAATATGGAACCAGCGCTGATGATCTGGCTAAGCTAACTACCATCATCAACCAAGGGTTTGTTGTCTCCGGCGCGACCGCGCAAGAGGCCGAAAACGCTATTATCCAATTGTCTCAGGGGCTGGCTTCTGGTGCACTGCGCGGGGAAGAATTCAACTCTGTGAATGAGCAGGGGAACCGCCTGATTGTGGCGCTTGCTGACTCTATGGGGGTAGGCATTGGACAGATGCGTCAGATGGCCGCCGCTGGGAAGTTGACTACTGATGTTGTGGTTAACGGGTTACTTTCACAGGGGGTGACGATCGGCAATGAGTTCGCCAATACCACCACAACTATCAGCCAGGCTTTGCAGGTTGCCGGCAACAATATCACCAAGTTCTTTGGTGAAAACTCCACGGTTAAAACCGGTACAGCAATTTTCAACGACGCCGTAATCAGCGTCAGTGAAAATATCGGCGCTTTAAGTGCCATTCTGACTGGTGTCGCAGCGGTAATGGGAAGTCGTTACGTTGGCGCTCTGACTATGGCGACCGCTGCTAAAGTTAAGGCTGCTATGGCTTCAAGGAATCAGTCAGCCGCTGAATTACAGGCCGCGCAGGCGGCGGCAAACAAAGCTACAGCAGATCTCCGCGCAGCCGCCGTCGCAAAAGAACGTGCGCTGGATGAAATCCGCCTTGCGGAAATGATGAAGCAGACAGCGGTTAGCGCGACGAATGCCGCCGCTGCCGAGCAACGCTTGTCTGTCGCTAGGGTAGCGGCTACCGCTGCTGTTGCAAATTACAATAGAGCATTAGTAGCAAGCAACGCAGCTCAAGCAGCAGCATCATCCGGGGCTGGTCTGGCAAGCAGGGCGTTAAGATTGATAGGTGGAGCAGGCGGTGCTGCGATGCTCGCGGCCAGTGCGATTCTATATTTCTCTCAGCGAGCCAAAGAGGCCAAAGACGACGCAAATAACCTGGCTGATAGCGTCAATGATCTGAGCGCCAAATTCCAGACCATGTCGCATACTGAGCTGGCAGCAACCATTGGCAAGCTAAGCCAGAACCTGCCAACTCTTAGTGATGCGGTAGCCGACGCCCAGAAAGAATTTAACGACGCTACCGCCGCTGTTCAGAGGCAAGAAAGGGAGATAGCTAACTGGGGAACGAACACTACCCGAGGCCGTCAGGCTGCTGAAGCGTTAGGTGGGGCTCAGGATAAATTAGCAATTGCAGCCCTTGAACTTGAACGTGCTCAGAATCGCCTTAGTCAGACTCAGAATGCTATTAACATTGGACGCGCCACGCTTAATGGCACGATGAGGCAAGGGATTGATCTGCTTCGCCGGGATGGGGAGGAAGCGGGTGTCGCCGCTGGCATGATGGGCAGGCTTGGAGACATGATTAACTTCGCCGCAAAAGCGAAGGAAAAATTCAACTCCAGCAGTTTGATGGTAGAGCGCCCGAAAGATGTTCAGGACTACCTTGATAAACTGCAAGACCAGGTGACGCTTCAGAGCGAACTCAACGATCGCAAGCGTGCGCAGTTGAGAGCCGAGCAGGACATCAGGAAGCTGGGTGGAAGCGAAGCAGATGTAAGGCTTGCGAGGGAAAGGGCTGCTGCCGAATACGACGCCCAGCAAGCTCAGCAGAAAGGCAAAAAGGAAACTAAAGACGCCACGTCTGAAGCGTCAAAAGCTGCCACAGCAATGCTGTCAAATGCGCAGAAAATTGCAGACTACAAACAAAGAGCAGGTCTTGCTGCAACCACCACGCAAGAGCTATCTCGTGAACAAGCCATCTTGAGGGCTGAGCAGTCTTTAAATAGTAGCGCTACGAAAGAACAAGTAGCTGAAATAAGAAAATATGCAGCGGCTGAATGGGATGCAGCCAATGCGGTTAAGATGCGCCAACAGGCAGAGCAAGGTAAAAAGTTTGCTCAGCAAGAGATAGCTGCATACAAAGTGATGCCAGACGCCCAGACTGGTAACTCTATTGATCTTCTGGCTCAAATCGACCTAGAAGAGCAGCAAAAGCTTGCTGCTCTGGCAAAATATCAAGCCATTGACAAAGAAAATACCCAACTTTACGAGGATGCTAAAACAGCGATTCAGCAACAAGCTGCAAATGAGCGCATTAATATAGCCAGAACGGAAGCCCAGAGGCAGGTTGATGTGGTTAACACCATGCTCAACGGAATTTCTCAGGGATTCGACGGGTTGGCTACTATTATTGCCAACAGCAAAGGCAAGAACAACACAGCATTTAAGGCTCTTTTCGCGATCAGTAAGGGGTTTGCCACTGCTCAGGCGGCTTTAAACCTTCAACTGGCGATTTCTAATGCGATGGCATCCGGACCGTTCCCGTGGAATATGGCTGCAATGGCCCAGGTCGCAGCCGCGGGCGGATCACTGATATCAAGCATTGCTAGCGTTGGATATAGCGGCGGCCGTCGCTATGGCGGCACGGTATCAGCCGGCAATGCCTACCGTATCAACGAAGATGGACGCTCTGAAATCTTCCAGACCGCAGGTGGGCAGCAGGCATTCATCCCGAACCAGTCAGGGAAGATTATTCCTGCTGATAAGGCCGGAGGTGGCGGAGGGGTAGTGCAGCACATTACCTTCGAAATCAACACCACCGGCGGCATAGACGATGCGACCATGGCTAAGATGGCGCAGATGATGAAGCAGGTGAGTCTGAACACCATCCGCGACCAGCAACGTCCGAACGGGTTACTACGGAGGTAATCGTGCCAGAAACATTCACATGGACACCGCAGCGAGCTTATCAGGTTGAACGTACCCCAAACGTAGCCGTTGTTAAGCTCGGTGACGGATACGAACAGCGGCAAGCGAAGGGTATCAATCCGCTAATGGATAAATACTCGCTCACCTTTCGCGGCGTCAGCGGAGCGTGCCGCAGTAACCCTGCGAAGGATGCTGAGGCATTCCTCAAGGCCAGGGGGGCGGTTGAATCGTTCTACTGGACGCCATCTGATACGGGAGTGCAGAAGCTTTTTATCTGCCGCTCCTGGAATATGACAAAGACCGGGCCGCTGTTTGAACTGACGGCCACGTTTGAACAGGTGCCACGATAAGGGGATTATTATGAAGTTTACCGAACTACCTGATCATGTAATTGAAGCAGCAGCAAAAACGCTTTCTCGCGAACTTGAAGGGGTATCGACGTGGGAAGATGATAAACGAACGGAAAAGGCCAATGCTGTTGCCGAATCCGTTCGTGAGAGCTTTATCAGGCTTTGCGATGGGGATTAACTGCTTTCTTTATCCTCATCTTTAAAATGCTGCACTGCCTGGTCATACATTGATAGAAGACCAGAAATATTTCCGCTGGAGTAAACGGGTACTCTTTGGGCTCTAATCATTTCAATCAATAATGCATACGCTGATTCTTCTGGTGAGTCTTTTGGGTTTATCAGGCCAGACATAAAACCTCCTTTTGTGTTGAAGCTTCAGCCTAACCCCTCTTTATTTTGTTTCACATCCTGACAAAAGATCAGTAGCCGCCGTCGAGCGGCTTTTTTTATGGGAGTTTGCCGTGCGCGACATACCAGCAAATCTAATTATCGACAGCGTAGACGCCGGAGTAGGAGCATTCATCGATTTGTTCGAAGCTGACCTACAACCCTTTGGTGGCGACCTTATCCGGTTCCATTCCGGCACAAACGGCTATTACGGCAATGTTATCTGGAAAGGTAACCAGTACCAGGCGTACCCGATAGCAGTGGAAGGATTCGAGTCAAAGAACGAAGGTACATATGCCCGCCCGTCAATGGCGGTGGCGAACGTTACCGGCTTATTGACGGGTATCAACCATGACTTTGATGACATGCTGGGAGTGGTCATCACCCGAAGACAGGTTCCTGTGAAATACCTGGACGCGGTGAATTTTCCGAACGGCAACCCTGATGCCGATCCGACGCAGGAAGCAGTTTCCCGCTACGTTGTTGAGGAGATGACGGAAGAGACGTTCGAGCAGGTGACCTACACGTTGGCGACACCGATTGACTGCGACAACGCCATTATCCCGGCTCGTACCATTCTCGCCGACGTGTGCCAGTGGCAGTATCGCGGCGTCGGGTGCGGATATGACGGGCCTCCTGTTGCAGATGAGCGCGACAATCCAACCACGGATCCGGCGAAAGACAAGTGCTCTCACCGGCGGAGCGGCTGCCGCTTCCGTTATCCGCGACCGGAACCAATGCCAATCAGCAGCTTCCCCGGCTCTCAGAAGGTTTCCTGATGCAAGAATTACTCGATTATGCGGCATCGTCGCAGGATGAAGTGTGCGGATTAATCCTTGATGGCGATCGGCTGTTCCGCTGTCGAAACGTGCACCCCGATCCAGGTAAGCATTTCCGCATCAGTGATGATGACTGGCTGGCAGCCGAGGAAGCAGGAGAGGTGATGGCGGTCTTTCACTCGCACCCACAAAACGTACCGTTCCTGTCTGGCGCTGATCGTCAGGTGCAAGAGGTTACAGGGCTTCCGTGGTGGCTGGCGTGCGGTGGCAGAATTCTGAAATTCAGGCCCGTACCATTCCTGCTGGGGCGCAGGTTCGAACATAGCGTCATGGACTGCTACACCCTTTTCAGGGATGCGTATCACCTGTGCGGTATTAACCTTCCTGATTTTGAGAGAACTAACGGGTGGTGGTTACGAGGTGAAAATCTCTATCTGAACAACATGCCGCTCAATGGTTTCCGCCAGGTATCGCCTGGCGAAGCGCAACCTGGTGACGTCATCATCAGGCAACCATTCCCCGGCGCTGACCCTTGCCACGCAATGATTCTCCTTCATGACAACCTGGTGCTTCACCATGACCATGCCGGACACCTCAGCAGACGAGAACAAATGCGACCGGCATACATCAAGCAGACGCATTCAATCTGGAGACACGAACAGTGCTCATCTTTAAATTTGCAGGCAATTTACGCCGATTTTACCGCCAGATATCCCTGAATGTTGATACTCCCGCGCAGGGTTTACGCCTTCTGCTGGCGCAGGATTTCGAATTCAAAAAAGCCTTTCTCAATACAAAGCTGCGGGTGCGGGTGGCGGGCGAGGATGTTGAGGAATCAGCGATGCAATGGCATCTGGACCGCCACCTTAAAGATGGCTCAGTGGTTCTGTTCGTGCCGGTGGTGGAGGGGGCCATTTCTGCTGCTGCGGCCGCATGGATTGCGGTGGCTGTCAGCGTAGCTTCGGTAGCTTACTCGGTCTACATGTCACGCAACATGAAAACCAAAACCTCCGCAGAAGCCGCTGAGACCAATACGCTCACAAACAACTCTTTTACCAGTGCTGAGAACCGGGTAGGCCAGGGCCGGGCGGTGCCACTCCTCCTTGGAGAAATGGAGGTCGGCTCGAACGTTATTTCACTCGGCATCGACACAAGCAACAACCAGGACTGGACGGAATCTATTAGCTAAGGTGGCATTATGTCTTCAGGCGGCGGCAAAGCATCAACCCCCAAACTCCTCGACGATAACCTCAAGTCAAAGCAATTTTACCGGGTGCTGGATCTCATCAGTGAAGGGCCTATCTATGGGCCCGTTGATCAGGAACACCTGTCATCGTTCAAGCTCAATAAGACTCCCGTAACTGATGCGACAGGCAGTGTCAGCGTAAATGGTGTCAGCGTCGCCTGGCGCCCCGGCTCTGAAACGCAATCCCCCATTAATGGCTTCTCTGCTATTGAAGCGACCACCATCGTAAACACCGAAGTAACCTATGATACTCCGCTGGTTCGCACCATAACCGATCAGGACGTTACCCGGGTGCGGTTTAACGTTGGTGTGACCGGACTGGTCGAGCAGGACACCAAAGGCAATCAGAAAAACACGTCCGTCACTCTGGTGTTGGAGAGCAGAACTGGCGCTTCAGGCTGGGTTATTGAAAAGACCGTGACCATCACCGGGAAGATATCAGGCGAATATCTTGAGGCCCATCTTATTGATGCTCCAGATATCAAGCCGTTTGATATTCGCGTTCGCCGCATTACACCGGACAGCAGCAGCGATTTGCTGTCCAACGGCACTACCTGGAATAGCTACAGTGAAATCACCGACGACAATCTGAGCTATCCATTTTCAGCCATCGCTGGAGCCGTTATTGACCGCGACCAGTACACTGACACTCCAAGCCGCACCTACCATCTTCGCGGACTGATTGTGTCTGTACCAGACAACTATGATCCGATAGCACGCACCTACTCCGGTTTATGGCTGGGTGGATTTAAGCAGGCATGGACTAACAACCCGGCATGGTTGTTCAGAGAGCTGGCGAAGAATACCCGCTTCGGACTGGCTAAACGTGCCGGATACATCGATGTGGATGACGGCGCGCTGTATATTCTGTCTCAGTATTGCGATCAGCTTGTTGATGATGGGTACGGTGGCAAAGAGCCACGCATGACGCTTAACGCTTACATCACAGAGCAGGCCAGCGCGCGTGACATTCTGGACAAGATTGCAGGCATGTTCCGTGGCATAGCGCTGTGGGACGGGATGCGTCTCACCGTCATGCTGGACGCGCCTCAGGACGCGATCGCCACCATCACTAACGCTAACGTAGTTGACGGGGAATTCAAGCGCAGCTCGGTGAAGCGCTCTGAGAAATACAATGCAGTGGTGGTGTCATGGACCGATCCGGATAACGGGTGGGAGCAGGTGAAAGAGTACGTTTCCGACGATGAGATGATAGCCAAAGGGAACTACAACGAAACCACTCTGGAGGCGTTTGGCTGCACCTCTCGCGGACAGGCATGGCGGGCAGGTAAATGGCTGCTGGAAACAGCAAAGCGTGAAAGCAGCAGACTGTCTTTCCAGATGGCACGCGATGCTATCCACTTCACGCCGGGTGATATCGTTGAGGTCATGGATAATGACTACGCAGGAACTCGCCTCGGGGGGAGAATTGTTTCTCATTCCGGGAGGGTGATAACGGTTGACGCGGTTGATTCCTCGGTAGTAACGGACGGCTCCACTATGTCGATTATGGGGAGGGACGGAAAGTTCTCTCGCTATGAGATTGATGGCGTTAACGGAAACAACGTCACACTCAAAAACGAACCTGAATGGGTGAGGGCGGGAACTGTATTTGCCATTTCAACCGCAAGCGTTGCGATTCGCCTTTTCCGGATACTGAGCGTCGCCGAAACGGAAAACAACTCCGTATACAGCATAACGGCCTCATTGCACGACCCCAACAAACAGGCCATCGTTGACGAGGGTGCAGTGTTTGAAGTTCCCAGCGATACGCTGAACGGCTACCGCGTGCCTAACGTGGAAAACCTGCGAATCCTGAACACAAACACCGAGACCGTCCAGGTTACAGCAACGTGGGAGACGGCAACCACTACTAAAAAGCTGGTGTTTGAGCTGTACATCTACAGTGCTGATGGGAAGCTGGTATCTCAGTACGAAACAGACCAGTTCCGTTATGATTTTTACGGCCTTGCTGCCGGTAGCTACACGCTTGGCGTTCGTGGGCGCAATGAAAACGGGATGAAAGGCGCCGAAACTCAGGTGAGTCTTATTATAGGCGCGCCAAAGGCTCCTAACTCCGTTCAGTGGATACCCGGACCATTACAGGCCACTCTGGTGCCAGTTATGTCTGTAACGGCAACATCAGATACCTCTTTTGAGTTCTGGTACGCTGGCGAGACGCCAATCCCATTAACCTATGATATTGAGAACAAAACTCAATTCCTCGGAAGGGGGAACCAGTGGACCATTCAAAAGCTCAAGTTTGACCACGTCTATTACGTTTATGTCCGGACACGCAACGCGTTCGGGGTTTCTGATTTTGTTGAGGCTTCAGGAAAGCCAACGGATGACTTTAGCGATATCACCGATGCAATCCTGGAGGACATGAAAGGCTCCGATACGTTCAAAGACCTGATCGAGAACGCGGTGGACAGCAACGAAAAAATTGCTGGTATGGCTGACGACA